>Ga0316604_10001879_pt1 | contig 17319 bp, 12 predicted proteins | sample OWC_soil_day20_C_FD_207650 | JGI IMG/M metagenome (GOLD analysis project Ga0316604, IMG submission 207650) | Wetland soil microbial communities from Old Woman Creek delta, Ohio, United States - OWC_soil_day20_CT | ecosystem: Environmental > Terrestrial > Soil > Wetlands | place: USA: Ohio... | reverse complement strand
TAAGTCGGTTCTCGAAGCAAACAAAGTGACTGGAGGCAGCATGACTGATAGTCCGCCGCAAATTGAGATGATTGCGTAGTACCCAAACGGCGAAAGCCGCATTGCTTCGATCAATTGCTACGAAGCCAAGGATTTCAGAAGCCCAAGCTTGAAACGCTTGGGCTTTTTGCTTGCCCCACTGCTGACAGTCGGGGATTCTTAGACACTCTTTAGTCCGGACGACAGGTAAGCGGCGAATTACTGACCGGCCCGACTCATCTGTACAACGACCGTTATGGCCGATGTGCAGGCACTGAAAATGCAGGCTACATCAGGGCCCGACAGACTATATTTCTGCTCTGTATATGGCTTGTGCATGTTTCGGGTAGCCCGACAGACTTTGCGCGACTTTTACTAATTTTCAACCCTACGGAAATACGGGCTTCCAGATGTATGGCTCCGACAGACTTTATTCTTCGCGATCATGATGATCGGAAACAATAAAGTCTGTCGGATAGTTGAATTAGGAAAGGCCCGGCTGTTGCCGGGCCTTTCTTCTTTTTGGATTCCGCTTTTCGGCCTAAGCAGCCCCTAGGCATCCAGCCGGAATCGGGCGGCAATGTGCCACTTACCTACCGCTCAAGCGCTCAAAATAAACTCAAAGCGTTCTACCGAAAAAACGTGTTAGTTGGTCCACTGCCTGATTGACATAGTTCGGCACCCAATAGGTTTCGATATGGGTGGCCCCTTCGATTGTGACAAGCTCCTTGTCCGTTGTGCCAACAGCTTTGGCGAAGGCGTCCTCGGTCATATACAGGCTGTCAGCCTTGCTGCCTGCAATCATTAGCAAGGGCTGCTGGATGAGTTCGATCTGATTGGTGGCATCAAAGCGCATCAAATCCAGCAAACTGCTCGTGGTGTATTTGAAGGTCGAGTTGGGGTGTGCATGCGTCTTCCAGTAATACGCATAACCCTGCCGATACAAATCAAACGGCAACTTGGCGATCTGTTCATCGGTCAGATTAGCATCTCCTGAATAGAGCACCTCGCCGCCTGCTGTTTCCTGGGTACGAGCAGCCGAAGCCTGCTGCAGACGCTTCTGGATCGTGTCCAGTTGCGAATCGGCGTAACCATTGCGGCGTACGCGTCCGGAGTTGAACATGCTTACCGTTGCAATTGATTTGAACCGTTTGTCAGTCTGCGCGGCCGCTAACGAGTAACCGCCGCCGCCACAGATGCCGAGCAGACCCAGGCGCTGTCCATCCACGCCGGCGTACTGGCTGATGAAGTCGGCCATGCCGTGGATGTCTTCAATGCGATGAGAAGGCTTGTCCACACTGCGCGGCATACCGCCGCTGGCACCTTGATAAGCAGCATCCGCCGTGATGGTGATATAGCCTTGCTCGGCCAGACGCTGGGCATACAAACCAGCGACTTGTTCCTTCACGCCACCATTCGGATGGGCCACCACAATCGTTGGGTATTTCTTGTGGGAGTCGTAGTTCGCCGGGGTGTAGACGTTGGCGGAAATATCGAGACCGTTCAGCTTGTATTTCACGGAGTGAATATTGACTTTGCCTTTGACGTTTTCGGTAATCGCGCCGTCGTAGGTCAGCGTAAACGGATTTTGTTTGTAGTCTGCGGCCATGGTGACTCCCGATAAAGTGCTGATGGTTGCGCTGAATAGTGCTGCTTTAATAAATTTCGATTTCACAGTAAATCTCCAGAAAGCTTGAGTTGATATCCGAATTAGTCCAGATGCTTTTCGGCGAGGAATTGCGACATCAGGTCAGCAATCTGGATATTGTTGAGATCGGAAAACGGGAAGTGTGTGTTGCCGTTAATGCCGATCTCCGGCAGATGGACAAGCTTCGCATCTCCACCATGACGATTGATCGCTTCTACCCATTGCCTCGCCATGGCAAGACGTACGCGCCAGCCATCTTGGCCGGGATTGGCAACCGGCTTTTTGAGGATGAAATCCCCGTAGTAGATGACGATGGGGATTCGGGTCAGCTTCATGAACTCAGTCAGTGGGATACCGGTACCTTCCAGCAGTCCAGCGGCACTGGGCATTGCTGCCGGTACTTCGCCTTCCGGGAAAACAAAGCCGCTCCCCGGTTCGTAGGAGACGATGGCACGGATGCGCGGGTTCTTCATGGCGGCCAGCCAACCCATACCGCCACTGTGCGAGTGGGTCACCAGAATGCCGGCGCCAATCTTGTCAAACAAGGCCGATACGGCGTTACTGGTCAGGTTGGTGTCGATCGGGCCGGTGTCCGGCGTCATGGCCCGAAAATACTGCTCCAGCGCCTCCGGCGAGCGGGGGAATTGCACGCCTGGGAAGTAGTTCGGCCAGATACCGACCCGGAAGGTATCAAACCAGCGCTGGTCATCTGGCGTCGCGCTGATTGTCCCGGCCACACTGCTTCGCCCCGCAGAGCCGCGACGGGGCTGATCGAGCACATAGGTGGCGAAGCCCCGGCGCAGAAAGATGTTCTGGTAGCCCTCGCGGCCATCCGGTGTCGATTCCCAGGTTTTGGTGGATTGGCCGAAGCCATGCCACATCACCAGGGGTAATTTGCGGGCCTTGACCGGGACTTGGTAAAACACGCGGGCATGGTCGCCATGAAGCGTCTGGCCTCCGGAACTCAGATTGAGCGGGTCGTAGCTACCTGGGCTCTGCACGACCGTTCCACCTACAGCGAAACTACCTTGTTCCCGGATCACCAAGGGTGCAACAGGCTTTTGAGGGGCAGCTACCGAAAGTCCGGCCGAGAACAGCATGCAGCCGGCCAAGGTGAGCACGGCTTTGCGCAAGTTTGACGTCATGATCGAAATCTCCTTCGGTTAATTCGGCTACTTAGCCGGCAACACTTCCTTGGCGACCGATATGGCCGAGACCGCACTTGGCCAACCGGAATAAAAGGCCAAGTGGGTCATTGCTTCGGCAAGCTCATCACGCGTCAGGCCGTTCTGGATCGCCAGGGCGAGATGTGAACGGAGTTGCTCGGGACGGTTCATTGCTACCAGCGCACTGACCGTCACCAGGCTTCTATCCCGTTTCGATAACCCCGGACGCTCCCAGATCTCACCAAACAACACGCTGTCGGTCAGTTCGGCCAGCTTCGGCGCGAAATCGCCCATCAGTTGCTGGGCACGGGAAGGCTGCACGGCGGCGGTGGCGCTTGCCTTTGGGGTTTGCACATTCCTGTACTGGGTATCTGTGACCTTTTCCAACCAATCCACCGATTTGCCATCGAGTTGCTCCTGGATGGCCAGATGAGTCATGGCTGCTGTCGCCGACGCACCATGCCAATGCTTCTGGCCAGGCGGGATCGTCACCACATCGCCACGCTCGATGCGTTGAATGGGGCTACCCCAGAACTGAATCAGCCCGCTGCCTTCGGTCACGACCAGCGTCTGCCCCAATGGATGCGTATGCCAATCGGTGCGTGCGCCAGGCGTAAAGATGACGTAGGCCGCCGAAGCTCTGGCCGGCGCAGTCGGAGAAAGGAGCGGTGCCACGCGGGCCTTGCCGGTGAAGTGTTCAGCCGGTGCTTCGTAAGGTGTTCGCATCGTGCTACGCGAGATGACTGCCGCAACAGCCTGATCATGGTTAGCAGAAGCCTCCCTAACGCTGCTGCCTGGTTCTGCGAATGAGGCAATCGGTATCAATAACAGGAGGAGAAGCGAAGTTTTCATGATGGATACCTTTCCCGGTTCTTTGCTGCGCTGTATGGATGGCATTAAATGAGGTCCGGCTCAGGGTCGAGACCGGCTGAGTCGCGTCGCGGTCTCTCCGTCTGCTGGTGTTGAGCGGGGAGAATCAAGGCCAGCACGGCCAGCAAGGACAGGGCAAGCATGACTGCGCTGGCAAGCATGACGGAGGCAATGCGATGTGCCAGGATTTCCGGGCCTGTCGCCAACGCGGAGGATGCTGCGGAAAAAACGACGACCAGCACGCCGAGACCCAACGAGCCCCCTAATTGATGTGCCACGTTGACCAAGCCGGAGGCTGCGCCAGCATCTTCGGCTGCTACGCCGGTCACGGCTGCGATAGTGAGCGGACCCAGTGCAGCCCCCTGGCCGGTCCCGAGCAGAATCATGGGGAGTGCGACGCCCGTCAGATAAGGCGTATGCGCATTCACTTGTCCAAGCCAGACCAAGCCGGCTACACAAAAGGCCAGGCCGCCCACCAGAAGACTGGCATTGCCGAACTTGCGGACGAGCTTCGGAACGCTCATGGCAACGACCAGCTGAGGCAGCGTCGTCGGCAAAAATGCAAGCCCGGCCTCCAGCGGGCTGTAGCCCAAGACTCCCTGGAGAAACTGGGTGGCAAAAAACCAGAATCCCACCATGCCGCCCAAGAAGAGCATGCGTGCCACATATGCGCCACAGCGCGACTTACTGGCGAACAATCGCAGGGGCAGAACGGGTTGCTTGGCGCGCCGCTCAATAATGAGAAATAGGAGCATCAAGGCGACTCCGGCGCTAATGGCCCAGGCCGTCAAGGGATGGGCCCAGCCTTCTTCCGCAGCATGAACGATGCCAAAAACCAGCGAACTCATGCCCAAGGTTGAGCTTACGGCACCGGCCACATCGAAATGGCCGACATGCTTCGGCGTTTCCGCAACCAAGCGGTGTGCCGCCAGCATCAAGCCAAACCCGATGGGCAGGTTAATGAAAAACCCGGCGCGCCAGGACAACAGATCGGCAAACAAGCCGCCCAGCACCAAACCCAGTGTCGCCCCGATACCGGCCGCCGCCGCGTAATACGAAAGCGCCCGCGTACGCTCCGGCCCTTCGGGAAAGTACATGGCGAGCAGGGCCAGCGTTGAAGGGGCCAGAATGGCGGCCCCCGCACCTTGAATGGCGCGAAATGCCAGGAGCCATGGCGGGGATGGGGCTACCCCGATCACCAAGGAGGCACAGGTGAATAGCCCAAGCCCCCAGATGAACATCCGGCGCCGGCCCAGCAGGTCGCCAGCGCGAGCGCCAAGCAACAGCAGGCCGCCGAATGCCAAGGTGTAGGCGTTCTGCACCCAGGACAGGGATGCAGGCGAGAAGCCTAGCGCATCCTTGATTTTCGGAAGCCCGGTGATGACGATCGAGATGTCGATGACAATCATCAGGTAGCTCGCCATGATGATGGCGAGCACCGCACCCTGTCGTTGCTTGATCTCTGCTGGTGAAAGATGATCCATGGTGGTGCTTACAGCCCGGTCATGTTCAGCGCGTACTCAGGCAAGCGGGCGCCTTCCAGATGCAGCTTCGAGGCGGCTGAATCGATCTGTTGCAAATCATTGGCAGTCAGTTCAACTGCGATGGCACCCAGGTTTTCTTCAAGGTGATGCAGTTTCGTGGTGCCGGGAATCGGAACGATCCAGGGCTTCTGTGCCAGCAGCCAACCAAGAGCAATCTGCGCTGGCGTCACGCCCTTGGCCTCGGCGACCTGCCGGATCAAGCTGACCAGCGCGACGTTGGCTTTCAGCGCCTGCGGAGAGAAGCGCGGGACTTGCGAGCGGAAGTCGGAACTGTCGAAACGGGTGTTCTCGTCCATCTTGCCGGTCAGGAAGCCAGCGCCGAGCGGGCTGAATGGGACAAAGCCGATGCCCAGTTCTTCCAGCGTCAGCAGCAATTCGCTTTCCGGGCCACGCCACCACAAGGAATACTCGCTTTGTACGGCGGTCACCGGCTGAACGGCATGGGCACGACGAAGCGTCTGGATGCCGGGCTCAGAGAGGCCGAAATGCTTGACCTTGCCTTCGGCAATCAACTCCTTCACGGCACCAGCCACGTCCTCGATAGGTACGCTGGGATCAACGCGATGCTGGTAGAAAAGATCAATTGCCTCGACCTTGAGGCGCTTCAGCGATGCTTCGGCAACGGCCTTGATGTGCTCCGGGCGACTGTTAACGCCACCGGTACGCTGTGCTGTTGCCGGGTCGAGATCAAAACCGAACTTAGTGGCGATGACCACTTTCCCCTTGAACGGTTCCAGCGCCTCACCCAGCAACTCTTCGTTCACGAAAGGGCCATAAACTTCGGCCGTGTCGAAGAAAGTGACACCCAAATCGACGGCCTTGCGGATGAGCGCGATCATTTCCGTTTTGTCGCCGGCCGGACCGTAGGCCGAACTCATGGACATGCAACCGAGGCCCAGTGCGGATACCTCAAGGCCACTGTTTCCAAGAAAGCGCTTTTTCATGACGAATCTCCTATGTCTATTCAGGTGCACACGGCTGTATCGAGTGCTGATGTCGTCAATGTAGGTTCTGTGGATTGATTTGTTAATACGGTAAAATCAGCATGGGTTTATGCATGGAACTGATAAATGGCTGCCGGCGACTTTAGCGATCTTGTTGCGTTCATTGCGGTGGCGCGGGAAAGGAATTTCACCCGTGCAGCGGCTCAATTGGGGATTTCACAATCCGCGTTGAGTCACACGATCCGTAGCCTGGAAACGCGGCTCGGCGTTCGTTTGTTGGCCCGTACCACACGGAGCGTGTCACCAACCGAAGAAGGCAGCCGGTTGATGGAAGCCGTCGCGCCACGGCTGGAAGAAATCAATAACGAACTGGCGGCTTTAAGCGACTTGAGAAACAAGCCGAGTGGGCTGATACGCATCACAACCGCCGAGCATGCCGCCAATACGGTGCTTTGGCCTCGACTACAGGGATTTTTGCGGGACTACCCCGAAATCAGGGTCGAGATAAACGTCAATTACGGAATGACCGATATCGTCGCGCAGCGTTTTCATGCCGGCGTACGCCTGGGGGATCAAGTCGAGAAAGACATGGTGGCGGTGCGGATCAGCCCTGACCTGCGGGTTGCCGTTGTCGGCTCACCGGACTATTTCGCACACCATCCACGGCCACAATCTCCGCAAGACCTTTCCAGCCACAACTGCATCAACCTCCGACTGCCGACCCATGATAGCCACATGGTTTGGGAGTTCGAGAAAAAGGGGAATCCCTTAAAGGCTCACGTCGAAGGGCAGTGGACGTTCAACATGGGGTCTCACATTCTGCGAGCTGCGGTGGCTGGTTGCGGCCTGGCATACCTGCCAGCCGACATGGCGAAAGAGGAAATCGCCAGCGGCAAGCTCATTTCCGTGCTGGAAGATTGGTGCCAGCCTTACCCTGGATACCACCTTTACTACCCGACAAGCCGGCAATCTTCTCCAGCGTTTAGCCTGTTGGTGGATTGTCTGAGATACCGTAATTGAACGTTATGAATGTCCGGTACTGAGCACTTTTCTGTCTTCTAAGGTTAATCCGACGAACGTCCGCAAAGGCCGATGTGCAGGCACTGAAAATGCAGGCTACATCAGGGCCCGACAGACTATATTTCTGCGCTGTATATGGCTTGTGCATGTTTCGGGTAGCCCGACAGACTTTATTCTTCGCGATCAGTAATCATTGGCAATAAATAAAGTCTGTCGGGCGGCAATTAAGTCTGTCCGACAGAAAATGAACAAAGCCCGGCAAACGCCGGGCTTTGTCTTTCTTGGTTTGCCGCTCTGGCTATCAGATAAAATTCGATCCCTTTAACCGCGTGTTTGCAGTGAGCCTTTTTGGGTAGAGGTTAACTCTCAGCACCGTAGAGAACAGCAGTGAATCCCAAGCACAAGGCTAGTCAGCACCCGAATTCCAGTGAAGAGAGCAACACCCCGCTCGATGGTTTGGTAACCAATCTGAGCAACGGCATGACCCGGGTTGGAACAGTCTTCAAGCAATTGTTTAATTCTCAACGACCGACCAAGGCGGTCGAGTCTTCACTCGAGGATCGCCAGCCAGCCAGAGAGAACTCTAAAGCGGCAGCCGTTGCGCCGCCCCTCGCCACGCCACCGTCTGCGCCGGCTATGCCGTCCAAGCCAAGCGTCCCGGCGACAGCCGCCGACTTGCGTCAACACGTTGCGGATGATCACGCCTGGATTCGTCAGAATTTGGAGCGCCATTATCGCGGACGCCAACAACCGTCGGTGCCTGACAGACTCCCGGACGCCGAACCAATGGATGAGGCAGCAATTCGCGCCCGCCTCCTCAAGATCCACGGGGGCCGCCTTCCTGGCCGGGCGGGACGGCAAACAAGCAACATCGTTCAGGATGCCTCTTCCTCCGAGCAAGGCATGGCGTCAGCGCAAACGATTCCCTCTCCGGCCATTCGACCCTTGCCGCCAGCAATGGCGAAGCCAGCCAATCCGGGCTCGCCGTTGTCTCCGGCGTCCCAAGCCGCTCGCTTGGCCGGGTCTGCCCAACGCATGCCACCGGTGACGACCTCAAAGCCTCGTGCCAGTCTGGTCAAGCCGGTCCCCGCTAATTTGCGCAAACGCACGATCCCCGTGGAAACGGTGCCGTCCGTACCAGAGGTAACGACCCCCAAACTGTCGGAAGCCGATCGAACAAGGACTAATTCGCACTTGCCTGGCGCACCGGTCGCAACTCTTGAAGTGCTTGCGCCAGCGCCCGTTCCCTTCTCGGCTTCGGCAGCGGAGCAGGTTGTCGCTGCAGCGCCGAAGCTTGCGGAATCGACGCTGCTGGAGCCTCAGGCTTTACCGGAAATGAGGGCCGCGCCGTCAGGCGATCACATCCTGCCCAGCCAGCGGCAACGCAGCGTGCAGGCGCCAAGGAGGCCGATCTCGGCCAGTATTAGCGCTCCTGGCGAGCCTTGGTCGCCGAAGCAGGGCGCTCCATCGCAGCCGGAAGCCGCATCTTCTGGCATTGCAACGTTCAGCGCGGCATCAAACAGCTCGGCACCCCCACCTTCTATTCAGGTCGAAGCAATACCCGAGACCACCTCATTGGCGGCCGAGCAGGAGCCCGCGGCTTTTGATGAACGGCCGCCATCAGCGCCGGACATGGTCCAGATCCCGTTCGTCAAACCGCGCATTGTCATCCGGCCGACGATTTCAGTAGGAATGGTGGCTGATACTGCGGTGCCCGAGCCGGATCCGGGCATCGTCCCTGAACAGGCAAGCCGCGATCTGTTGGCAGACGAATTGGCGACACCTGCTGCCTTTGCTTCCCGCAACTGGGCAAACTACGCGCCACCCCTTACCCTCCTGCAAGCGCCGTCCGGGATCGAAGCCCCGGTCGACCAAGATGCACTGAGCCGAAATGGCCGTCTGATCGAAGAAAGGCTGGGCGAATTTCGCGTCAAGGTCGCAGTTCGTGATGCCTTTGCCGGGCCGGTCATCACGCGTTATGAGGTAGAACCTGCGGTCGGCGTACGCGGTGCGCAAGTGGTGAATCTGATCAAGGATCTGGCGCGTGCCTTGAGTGTCACGTCGATTCGTGTGGTCGAGACCATCCCGGGCAAAACCTATATGGGTCTGGAACTGCCCAATGTGCAGCGCCAGATGATTCGCCTCTCGGAAGTCTTGTCCTCCGATGTCTTCCAGCTTCACGCCTCCAAGCTGGCGATGGCGCTGGGGAAAGACATCACGGGCGAACCGGTCGTCGCCGACTTGGCCAAGGCGCCGCACATGCTGGTGGCCGGGACGACAGGCTCCGGTAAATCGGTCGGGGTCAATGCGATGATCCTTTCACTGCTCTATCGTGCGACACCCGATGAAGTCCGTTTCGTGATGATCGACCCGAAAATGCTGGAGCTTTCAGTTTATGACGGCATTCCGCATTTGCTGGCGCCGGTCGTCACCGACATGAAACTGGCAGCCAATGCCTTGCACTGGTGCGTGACGGAAATGGAGCGCCGCTACCGGCTGATGAGCATGCTCGGCGTACGCAACCTTGCGGGCTTCAACCAGAAAATCCGCGAGGCGGAGGAGGCCGGTCGGACAATCTACGATCCCGATCCTTTGCTTAAGGAAAGTCCGGTTCCACTGTCGACATTGCCCTTCATCGTCGTCGTCGTCGATGAATTTGCCGACCTGATGATGGTCGCCGGTAAGAAAATCGAGGAATTGATCGCTCGCCTGGCCCAGAAAGCCCGCGCTGCCGGCATCCACTTGATTCTGGCCACGCAACGCCCCTCGGTTGATGTCATCACAGGACTGATCAAAGCCAATATTCCGACACGGATTGCCTTCCAGGTCTCGTCCAAGGTCGACAGTCGGACCATCCTCGACCAAATGGGCGCCGAAACCCTGCTTGGCCAAGGGGACATGCTTTACCTGCCGCCGGGTACGGGCTATCCGCAACGGGTGCACGGTGCCTTCGTCGCCGATGACGAGGTGCATGCTCTGGCTGAACACCTGAAGCAATACGGTGCTCCCGATTACATCGATGCCGTACTCGGCGCCCCGGCTGACGGCGAAGCGGAAGCTGGCGGCACCGGTAATGTCGAGGAAAACGACCCGCTTTACGATCAGGCGGTGGCTGTGGTCATCGAGTCACGTCGTGCCTCGATCTCGCTCGTTCAGCGCCATCTTCGCATTGGCTACAACCGCGCCGCCCGCCTGGTCGAGCAAATGGAAGTGGCCGGCCTGGTTAGCCCGATGGAAAGCAACGGTAGTCGAACCGTGCTCGTCCCGAGCCATTGAAGACGCTTTAGTGGCTACCCCGTACAGTTGCCGACTGGACAGGGCCTTGATCCAGGCATGACGCGGACGCCTAACTGGATCAAGCCGCCACCTTGGCTCGCGCCGTGTGCAGTTTCTTGTAGCTGTCGATCAGGCGCTGGTGGCGGTCCAGCCCTTCCAGTTGCAGGCTGGTCGGCGTCAGGCCGTGGAAGCGCACGCTGCCGTCGACCGAGCCGAGCACCGCATCCATGCGCGGGTTGCCGAACATGCGGCGGAAATTCACCAGGTAATCGTCCAGTTCCAGTTCGTCGTCGAGCAGCACTTCGAGCACCACGTTGAGCGCCTGGTAGAACAGGCCGCGCTCGACGGTGTTTTCGTTGTACTGCAGGTAGGCCTCGACCTGTTCCTTGGCTGCCTCGAAGTCCTGCAAGGCAAGGTTGATCAGCAGCTTCAGTTCGAGGATGGTCAGCTGGCCCCAATCCGTGTTCTCGTCGAACTCGACCCCGATCAGCGTGATGATGTCCGTGTAGTCGTCGAGTTCGCTCTCTTCCAGGCGCTCCAGCAAGGCTTCCAGGCTGGCGTCGTCGAGACGGTGCAGGTTCAGGATGTCGGCGCGGAAGGCCAGCGCCTTGTTGGTGTTGTCCCAGATCAGGTCGTCGACCGGGTAGATTTCCGAATAACCCGGCACCAGGATGCGGCAGGCGGTGGCACCGAGCTGGTCGTAGACCGCCATGTACACTTCCTTGCCCATGTCTTCGAGGATGCCGAACAGCGTGGCGGCCTCATCGGCATTGGAGTTTTCGCCGTGGCCGGAGAAATCCCACTCGACGAATTCGTAATCCGCCTTGGCGCTGAAGAAGCGCCAGGACACGACGCCGCTCGAATCGATGAAGTGCTCGACGAAGTTGTTCGGCTCGGTGACGGCATTGCTCTCGAAGGTCGGCCGCGGCAGGTCGTTGAGGCCTTCGAAGCTGCGCCCCTGCAGCAACTCGGTCAGGCTGCGTTCGAGCGCCACTTCCAGGCTCGGGTGCGCGCCGAAGGAGGCGAAGACGCCGCCGGTGCGCGGGTTCATCAGGGTCACGCACATTACCGGGAATTCGCCGCCCAGCGAGGCATCCTTGACCAGCACCGGGAAGCCCTGGTTTTCCAGCTCGGCAATGCCGGCCAGGATGCCGGGGTATTTCGCCAGCACGTCGGCCGGCACATCCGGCAGCGCGATTTCGCCTTCGAGGATTTCGCGTTTCACTGCCCGCTCGAAGATTTCCGACAGGCACTGCACCTGCGCCTCGGCCAGCGTGTTGCCGGCGCTCATGCCATTGCTCAGGAAGAGGTTGTCGATCAGGTTGGTCGGGAAATACACCGTCTCGCCGTCCGACTGGCGCACGTAGGGCAGCGCGCAGATGCCGCGCTCGGTATTGCCGGAATTGGTGTCGTAGAGGTGCGAGCCGCGCAGCTCGCCATCCGGGTTATAGATTTCCAGACAGTAGTCGTCGAGCAGCCCTTTCGGCAGCGCATCCTTCTTGCCCGGCTTGAACCAGCGCTCTTCGGGGTAATGCACGAAGGCCGCGTTGGCGATGTCCGGCCCCCAATAATTGTCATTGTAAAAATGGTTGCAGCTGGCCCGCTCGATGAACTCGCCCAGGGCCGAGGCCAGCGCGCTTTCCTTGGTGGCGCCCTTGCCGTTGGTGAAACACATCGGCGAATGCGCATCGCGAATATGCAGCGACCAGACGTTGGGCACCAGATTGCGCCAGGAGGCGATTTCGATCTTCATGCCCAGGCCGGCCAGAATACCGGACATGTTGGCGATGGTCTGCTCGAGCGGCAGATCCTTGCCGGCGATATAGGTGCTCGCCTCCGAAGCCGGATTCAGCGTCAGCAAGGCCTGCGCATCGGCGTCGAGATTCTCGACCTCCTCGATCACGAACTCCGGCCCGGTCTGCACCACCTTCTTGACGGTACACCGGTCGATGGAACGCAAAATGCCCTGCCGGTCCTTGGTGGAAATATTCGCCGGCAACTCGACCTGGATCTTGAAAATCTGCTGGTAGCGGTTTTCCGGATCGACGATGTTGTTCTGCGACAGGCGGATGTGCTCGGTCGGAATGTTGCGCGTGTCGCAGTACAACTTGACGAAATAAGCCGCACACAAGGCCGACGAAGCCAGAAAGTAGTCGAACGGCCCCGGTGCCGAGCCGTCGCCCTTATAGCGGATGGGCTGATCGGCAATGACCGTGAAGTCGTCGAACTTGGCCTCGAGACGAAGCTTGTCGAGAAAATTGACCTTGATTTCCATGCGGTGATCCCAGCGTTCAAAACGAATTGGCCGCCATTATCCGGTTTTCCCGGTGGGAAAGCCGCGCTTCTCACCGCTCAGCCAATGGGGCCGCTTGTCTGCTGAAGCAAAAACCTCCGGTTCTGATCACAGTGCGGCCGTTGGCATTGCGAGTGGGCTAGCCCTTTGGCTGGCGTTAACGCCGGGCCAGGATCAATGAACCCTTTTCGCGCGGGTCGAGGTCAATTCGTTCGATCGACGCAAAGCCTGCGGCCGTCAGCCAATTGCAACAATCTTCGTAACGATAGGTCTGGGTGCCGGTTTCGACGAGCAGGGTCAGGCGGAATGCGGCATCCAGTGCATCGAGCGGCGATTCGGCCAGGTACTCATGAATGACCAGCATGCCACCCGGGACAAGCGAATTGCCAATGCGTTCGATGATCTGGCGATTTTCTTCTGCCGTATGGTTGTGGGCGACCGAGAGGTAAAACACCAGATCATGTTCCTTGCCCCAGTCCTGCTCCTGCAAGTCGCCGGGAATCAGGCGGATACGCTCGGCCAGCCCCTCATTCGCAATGGTCGTTCCGGTCTCCGTCAAGGCGCTGGGCAGGTCGACGATGGCGGCGCTGAGTTGAGGGTAGTGCCGGCAAAAGCGGATGGCGTGCAGGCCATGCGAGCCGCCGAGGTCGAGCAGTCGATGCTGCTCCGGTGAAACGGGGACGTGCTTGAGCAGATCCGGCCCGAGGTCCGAGGCAAAAGCGGCCATGTACGACGAAAACAATTCTCCCAGATGGGAGTGCTCGATCATCGCATCCCACAGTGTTTTCTCCGGGTGGCCGCTACGTACCGCTTCGGCCAGGCCGCCCATCATTGGCCAGGCTTCATGCGTCCAGAGCAGGCCCGGGGTGTAATCAACCTGGCCGAGGCTGGTGAACCAGCGTTGCGTGCTCGCCGTATTGGCCAGGAGGCTGCCCTGTTTTTCCAGGTAGCCGAGGGCGATCAGGAAATCGGCCAGCGTCGCCGTGCCTTTGACGCTGGACTGAATCTTTTCGGCCAGTTGGGCGACCGCCAGCGGGCCGTGGGCCAAGGCTTCAAACAGTCCCAAACGTCCGGCCGAGATGATGGCCGACGATTTCATCATCGGCATGTAGACATCCAGCATGGCTAATTCTGCCGAGCCGGTCGGTTGGCAAACGTCGGGTTTGGGTACGCGGGGCGTTTTTGTTTTCGTCATGTTTTGTTGTGGCCCGGTCAGGCCAACGCAGGCTTGGGGCGTCTGGCCATCGTGACCGGGGAGGGTATTTTCGAAGCCCCGGAGGATAGCGCAAAGCCGCTTCTGCTAGCCGGCTTTGTCTTGGCGCTACCGCTTGGCGAGCCTAGTGCCGAAGCCGCCAGAGCGTCACTTCGGACAGGGTGTGCTGAAACTTGCGCTTGGTCTCGCGAATCACGAAGGGGACATCCTGCGGTTTGCCGAGCAACTCGAAATGCGAGTCGAGCAATGCATGCAGGCCGTCGAGGGTCGTGAAGCTCTCGCCATCCTTCTTGAAACCGCCGAGCCAGTGTTCGCGCCGGGTGTGTTCGGCCAGCCAGGTGTAGGGCGAAGCGATCAGCAGCAGGCCGCCCGGGGCCAGGCGTTGGTGGATGTTGGCCAGGAACTGGGCCGGGCTGTGCAGGCGGTCGATCAGGTTGGCGGCGAGAATCAGGTCGTAGTTGGTGAAGTTCGGTTTCAGGTTGCAGGCGTCGCCCTGCCAGAAGCTGACGCGAGAGGCGGTCTCGGCGAGGCCGAGTTCGACCAGCGTGCGTTCGCGGTAGGTGACGAGTTCGCCTTCTTCCGGCAAGGTGTAGCGGATGCGGCCCTGTTCGGCCATCTGGGCACCGAGGCCAATGAAGCGGGCTGAAAAGTCGATGCCGGTGACTTCGTCGAAATGCCGGGCCAGTTCGAAGCAGGCGCGGCCGGTGGCGCAGCCGAGGTCGAGGGCGCGCCGTTTCGGCTGCTCGCCCATGGCGGCGACGGCCAGCGCGGCCAGGGTGGCCGGAAAGTTGGCGACGCCGTAATAGCTGTCGCCGAAGTGGAACTCGGCGTATTGCGCCATCAGTTCGTCGGTTTCGTAGTTCGAGGCGGGGTTGACCGCAGGCATCGCCGACACGACATAGCGGAAGCCGGCGTGCTGGAAGAAGTGGCGACGAAAGGCGTAGCGCGCCGCCAGGCGGGCCTCGTCGCCGCAGGAGGCCCAGGCGCCGCCCTTGATCAGGTTGTGGCGGCCGTCGAAGGTGGGGGCCGTGAAGTCGTCGTAGATCGGATGGACGGCAAAACCGTCGAACGGGTAGGTCGGGGTTTCCGTCCATTGCCAGACATTGCCGACGACATCGAATAGCGGCCCGTGGGCGAAGCGGTCTACCGGGCAGGGCGAGGCCCAGTGATCAAGGTGGAGGTTGGCCGGAGCCGGCCGGTCGGGGTCGATTTCGCCGAGGCCGGCAAAGTCGACCAGGCGATACCATTCATCCTCGCTCGGCAGGCGCACCGGCAAGCCGCTCTGCGCAGCCTGCCACTGACAGAAGGCCTTGGCCTCGTGGTAATTGGTCTCGACCGGCCAATCCCAGGGCATCGGCACCTCCTCGGTCAGCAGGCGCAGATGCCAGCTGTCGGATCGGCGTATCCAGAAGCTCGGCTGCGTCGCCCGCGCAAAATTGCGCCAGCCCAGTCCTTCCTCCTGCCACCAGCGGTCGTCGGCATAGCCGCCGGCGTCGACGAAGGCGAGGAACTCGCGGTTCGAGACCAGTTGGCGGCTGCATCTGAAGGCCGCAATCTCGGCCTGGTGCGTGCCGTACTCGTTATCCCAGCCATAGTGGCTGTCCCTGAAGTCCTTGCCCAGGCGTACGCGGCCGGCCGGGATGTCGACCAGCGTATTGTCCGGGGGCGTGCCGCTCGCGCGACAGGGCGTCCACGCCGGGTGGGGGCGGACATAGTCCAGTCGATGCTGGCGGATCAGCACCGACGAGGTTTCCAGATGGATGCGCTCGTGATCGATACCCATCAGGATTGCCCACCACGGGTGCTGCCAGTCGATGGGCAGCGACAGTTCGCTCGTGCGGATGATGCGGTCGACCAGTTGGCGGACCTGCTTGCGGTAGCCGCGCACGGCCTCAATGCTCGGCCAGTCGTAGCGGGTCTCGTCGAGGTCGTCCCAGCTCATCTCGTCGACGCCGACTGCGAAGATCGATTCGAAGCGCGGATTGAGGCGCTCCTCGATCAGGCCGGCCAGCAGCAGCTTGTTGATGAAAAAGGTCGCGGTGTGGCCGAAATAGAAAATCAGCGGATGGCGCAGCCTGATCGCTTTCTCGTACCAGGCCGCATCGCAGGCCAAGGTTTCGAACAGTTGTTCGTAACGATCGAAGGTGGCGTGAAAAGTCTCCAGAATGTCGCGCCGGACGGCGTCGACCGGCCGATCAGCCAGTTGCGGGCTGCGTGGAAAGAGTGGCGTGCTCATGGCAGTAGTCAACCGAGGAAGTCCATTCAGCTTGGTGCGTCAAAGCATACTCTTCGGCTGCCGTTTCGATAACCGGGGGCGCTCACCGATTGCAGTTTGTTCGATGTCGCCGCGGACGTGAGTTATTTCACCGCCGTTTTCCGGCCGGCCATTTACACTTCGGCTGTAGGCTGGTTCGGGCAGGGCAAATCTGCGAACTGACCGTGAAGGCAAGACAGGAGCAGTGATGAGCAAGTTTCAGAACAAGCGGGAAAGCGGCAATGATCGGCGCGGCGTCGATCTGGGCCCGCCGTCCGGCTGGCGCGAGCGTCGCCGCTCGGTTGAGCGACGCTTGCCGGAAGTGAAGGAAATACCGTTTTCCGAGTGGCTGACCCATATGCCCGGCCAAGTCGTCAAGGACGTCGAGAAGGTCTGAGTCCCGCTTGAAAGAGCGCTGCCAATGAAAAAACCGCCACGAATGGCGGTTTTTGCTTTTGGGTCTGCCTTGGTGCAGTCCGGAGAGCCTTAGTTTTCCTGTTCGTACACCACGTCGGCCCGGCGGTTTTCCGACCAGGATTCTTCGTCGTGACCCTTCAGCTTGGGGCGCGACTCGCCCAGCGTCTTGATGCTGATCTGCTTTTCAGGAGCGCCGAGGCCGATCATCGACTGGCGAACGTTTTCGGCCCGCTTCATGCCCAGTTGTCGGTTGTAATCCGGAGCGCCTCGTTCATCGGCGTTGCCGTCGACCCGGATGCGCGATTTCGGGTTGTTCGCCAGGTAGCGGGCGTGGGCTTGCAGCGCCGGGTTGAACTCTGCTTTGACTTCGGCGCTGTTAAAGTCGAAATAGACGCTGCGCTGGGTGTGCAGACCAGCCTCGTCCATTTTGATCGCGCTATCGGTGCCGGCGGTTGCTGATACGCTGGTTGCAACGCGGGGTTCCTGTTGCAGTTCCGGCGGTACCGGCTGGCCGAGCAGGCCCGGGTGTACCTTGAGGGGGCCGCTTTGGGAAATGTTCTTGTTGACCGGTGCATCCTTGGTCGAGGCGCAGGCGGCAAGCAGGGCGGAAAGCAACAGGGTGGCAGGCAGGGAGGCGCGCATCGTGAGTTAGGCTG
>Ga0316604_10001878_pt1 | contig 17341 bp, 20 predicted proteins | sample OWC_soil_day20_C_FD_207650 | JGI IMG/M metagenome (GOLD analysis project Ga0316604, IMG submission 207650) | Wetland soil microbial communities from Old Woman Creek delta, Ohio, United States - OWC_soil_day20_CT | ecosystem: Environmental > Terrestrial > Soil > Wetlands | place: USA: Ohio... | reverse complement strand
AATCATCTGCAAATTTTTCCTGCACCTGCAAGAATTCATCTAAATTGCTAAAAAGCAACTCTACCAATTCAGGATCAAACTGCCCTCCTTTAGCTTCCTGGAAATAAGATAATACATCTTCCAATGGCCAAGCTTTCTTATATACCCGGTTACAGCTCAGCGCATCAAACACATCCGCTATGGCTGTTATTCTAGCAAAAATATGAATCTCGTTACCTTGTAATCCAGAAGAATATCCTCTTCCATCATATCGCTCATGATGTTCTTTTGCAATAATGGCCGCTGCCTGCAACATATGCAAATGGGACCCCTTTAACATATCATATCCAATATTAGCATGAAGCTTAATAATTTCAAACTCTTCCGGCGTTAATTTCCCTGGTTTATTTAAAATTTCATCAGGTATCCCCAATTTGCCGATATCATGCATGGGAGCAGCTAAGTGAAGGGTCTCTACATCTTTTTCTGACAACCCGTATTTCATTGCTAAAAGACGAGCATACTCTGCTACACGCCGTACATGATTGCCCGTTTCTTTGGATCTTGTTTCTGCCACCTCGGCCAGACGAAAGAAAACTTCCCGCTGCGTATCATACATCTCTAAATGCAGTTTTAAATTTTCAAAAGCAGATGAAACATTCAGACAGAAAACATCTAATAGGCGCCGGTCCAGATCGCTAAGTCTTTGATCGCCTTCCATGTAAATCAAATATACATGTTCATCAGCGCTTTGCCAATATAAGATAAAATAATCTTCTAAGAATATACTTTGTTTTGCCGCTAGGACATAGTCCAGCTTGTCATGTATATCTTGAGAAAGCTTCTCATAATTTTGTATGTGAAAATCACCAGTTGCTGCCAATACTTTAATTTCACCATCTTTTTTACGGGTAGCAGCAAAGCTGGATACTTTTAAATACAAACTATTTTTGTTTAGCCTTAACATAGCAATCAGCTGCATTAATACGCCAGTTGCAAAATTCTGCATCGATTGCATGCGGAAAATTTCCGGTGAAGACTCAATAATCTTTTCTAAACCTCTTTTATTCATGGCAATTGTCAATAAATCTCGATGGGAACGCAAAGCAGAAATCAAAGTTGTAAGCAGCTTTTGCGCTGTCAGCTCTGTCTTTTCTTTATAATCATTAATATCATATTCTACAATGACTCTTGCCTCCGGGGCTTCCCCTGGCTGCCCTGTACGTAATACAATCCGAACTAGGTTATTGCCCATCACTTCCCGAATATACTTCACCAGCTGCAGACCAGCATCTGCCCTTTCCATAACTACATCTAATAAAATAAGGGCAATATCTTCATGCTTAAGTAATACTTCCTTAGCCTCACTGGCAGAGTAAACACTGAGCAGCTCAATCTTTTTTCCTTCAAAAACAAAATCATTTAACACAAGCTTCGTAACAATATGCACTTCTTCTTCATCATCAACGATTAAAACCTTTATCGTATCAACTATCTTTGGCTCTACTACATTGGTCTCATCTGCAAATAATAATTCATCATACATGATTCGTTTCTCCTTTTCCTTGGATACGTTCAGGAAGCTTTACTGTAAACACAGTACCAACCCCTAACTGACTGGCACATTCAATCGTACCCTCCATTTTAAAAACAACCAAGTTGTATACGATATGCATACCAAGACCAGTACCGCCAGTACCTCGGCGAGTGGTGAAAAAAGGATCAAATATCTTCTTTTGCACCTCCGGTGCCATCCCTTTTCCATCATCTGCATAAGTTAAGGTGATGATCCCAGCTGAGTAAGAAATTCCAATGGTAATCGTACCAACATCATCTGGCTCGTAAGCATGCATGATAGAGTTATTTAACATATTCGAAATGATTTGCCAAAAAGCCCCGGGATACCAATAGACTTTAATTGCCTCTGGACAATTCACATTTACCTTGTGATGGGTCTTTTTTAATTGCGGTCTTAAACTTACCAATACATCCTGTATGTATTCTTCCAATTGAAAACTTCGTCTTTCTTCCACCAATTGATCAACTGCCACTTTTTTGAAACTACGGATTAATTCAGCAGCCCGTTCCAGATTCGTAAAAATAATCTTACTTACATGATTCGAAGACTCTAAATATATTTGTAAATCTGTTTTTTTCATCTGACCATCTGAAAATTTCCGATCCAATTCATTTGTTTTCTCTGACAAATGGGAAATTGCCGTAATGCTATTCCCTACTGGCGTATTAATTTCATGTGCTACACCTGCTACTAACTCCCCTAATAAAGCCATCTTTTCTACTTCTACTAAATGACTGCGAGTTTGCTGCAAATCTTCTAAGGTATGCCGCAAAGCAGAATTCGTATCCTGTAATGCCCTTGTTCGCTCGGACACTTGATTCTCTAGTTCCCTATTCAAATGACGAATTTCTTCCTCAACTTTTCTGCGGCTGTTTATATTAATCGCCAATATAGCAACCAGCAATAGCAATATCATAAATACCACTGTTAAGAACCACACTAAATATTTATATGTCTCATAAAAGGTAACAGGACTATTTACAACAACACTGCCGACAGGCAAGGATTCTTCTTTAATTCCAGCCTTACGCAATGCATGATAATCAAACATATACTGCTGAATACTTTCCTTTATCACAGGTATATCAACTGGAGGAATTCTTTCGAAGACAACTTTCCGAGCTAATTCGCCAGCTATTTTCCCTTGATTAAACCCACTGGTTACCTTACCGCCCAACATACCAGACTTTAAATAAAAATCCCAAAAGCAGTATACAGGCACCTTACTATTTGCTCCAATTAGTTCCCCTGCTTCTTCATAGCTAAAAATAGCTTCATCTTTATCCACATTGAAAGTCATCAGCAAGACTGCTGTATCATCAGAAAGAGCAGCTATCTTCTCTAACACTTCAGACATCGCCATTTTCTCTAGCAAAATAAACTGTATTTTGCTATCAAAGCTAGGCATGATTTTTTCGAGTAATTGCTTGTTGGCTTTACCAACTGTCGTCTCATCATTGATAACAACAATTTTTGTCACCTGTGGCTGTAACGATAACGCCGCTTCAATCGTACTCTTTATATCAACGTCCTCAATGATACCAGTTACCCATGCTTTATCTTGTATATCAGCCTCATCAAAATAATTTACACCACAAAAAATGATCGGGGTAGAAGGAAAAAGCGTTTGCTGATGTGCTAATGCAAAATCATAAGCTGCATCATCCGTAACAATAACTGCATCAAATTTCTTTCCCTTGTATTTTTGCTCATAGAGCTTATATAAACTATCTAGATAATCAGAAGTAATATTCTGTTTCGTATCCATATAATCAAAATACAGTACTGCCTGCTTATCTTGCTGGAAGACCGACTTAATGCCCTGCTCTTCTAATTTTACCCAAGGCATTTCCGAATGATAGGAATGAAGTACCAAAATCTTTTTTCTGTCTTTATGATATAATCGATCATTGTCATTAGCCTCTGAAAGGGCAATACTCCCATCCTTATATCTTGACCAAGGAATGATTTCTCCTGCTATTTCTTGCTTAATAAGCAAAATGAAAGTTCCACCTAATAAAAATGTAATAATCAGCACCGTTAGCAACGTAAAAGAAACTGCATATTTCACAGCTATTTCCTCCTGCGTATCAAACGTTTCAATCCTTTATACAACTTTCGCCATTTTTCATCCAGAACCTTCCTATTCATTGGAAAATCTTCATATCCAGCCAATCTGTCCGTAGCTAAAATGATCGTTTTTTACAATGAGATCAGATCTTAATTGGACTTGGGAAGAGCTTCATTCCCCTATTGCTAAAAAAAATGAGACTTATAACCTAAGTATTAGGTTATAAGTCTCATTTTTCATTTTAAGAGCAGATAGCATAGAGATCACTCATGAAGAGTATTGGACCTATCAAGTAAATGAATTAACCACACTCGACCTACTGCAACCGTCGGTACGGCAAATAACATTCCTGTAATGCCGAAAAGATGACCAAAAAGTAAGATGGTAACCATGATAAATACAGGGTGAACCTTAATCGCCTTGCCGACTACTTTTGGATATATAATATTATGATTTACCTTTAATAAAATTATATAAAATAGCAGTACTTTAAAAGCTAGTAAGGGAGAATAGGACAAAGCAACCAAAGTACCAGGAACCGTGGCTACTATAGAACCAATAACAGGTACAAACTCTGATAAAGCAGATACTAATGCCAAGACATGGGCATAAGGCAGACCGAAGATATAACTTCCCAGGAACACAACAAAACCTGAAAAAATAGAAATTAACATCTGCCCTCTAATATAGCCGCCCAGCACAATATTAATATCACCAAAAAAAGCAGCAAAGCGCTTAACCTGTAAAGGCGGTAAAAATTCTGCCATTGAAGAAGCAATCTTTCGCCCATCTTTTAACAAATAAAAAGTTAAAAAAGGTACTGCAATCATTTCTGCAACTCCTGAAAAAGTACGAATTAAAGGTATCACCGATTCTTTTACAATATCCACGGCAAAAACAACCGTATCACGCAATACCTGATTGCCATACTCTGCAAATTCAGCGGGTAACATATTAACCACAATAGAAGAGTCAAAATGAATAATAAAGCTCGGAAATTCGCGGATAAAACCTGCTAAATCAGGCAATATGGTGCGAAAGATCACACTCATCAGCACTGCCAGCACACCAAAAAAACCGAATAGAGCCAAGAGTACTGCCACTCCACGGGAAAGCGAGCGAGAAAGCCGAAGCACTATCGGATCGAGCAAAATAAACAATAATGCTGTAACAAATAAAAGTATCAGTAAGGACTTAGCATATATATATAATACTGATACCATACCAATAAAAAATATGAAAAAAATAAAAATACAATCTTTCCAGAGAGTCCCCCACTGTAATGGAGTCATTCTCTTATTATCACTAACCATAATTATCTCCCCTTATCAGCAAAGATCAGCATAGTAAAAATACCTATTTTTGATAATCGCTGCTCATCTAGCATAAGGATGCATATTTCATGCATTTTAGCATGCCGCTTTTTAGTATCTCTATCCTACGTCTATTTTAGTCTTTCCCCTAATCTCTCAAACACCATTACGATCCTTCAGATTTTAGCCACGCTTCACATTATATAACAATTTTTACGACCTTTCTATCTTAGCTATGAATAAAAACGTCACATCTGTTGTGACGTTTTTTAAAAATTCTTACTCATCTTCACATATTTCATTCCATCTTTTGTTGCAGCCTCTTCTATTTCTTCAAAGCCAAATTTTTTATAGAAATCAATTTTATTCACTCTTGCATTACACCAAAATGACTTTGCCCCTTGGTTTTCTGCCTCTTTTAATACACAATTCAATAACACGCTTCCATAACCTTTACCTTGCAATTCTTGCAGGGTTGCAAATTTTCGAAATTGGACTACATTATTTTTTTCAAAAAGCGATATTACAGAAACTAAGCGATGATTCACAAATAAACCAAAATGTTTTCCTAATTCATCATCTTTTAATTTTATATATTCGATATCTTTTTCTGGCCACATTACTTTATGTCTCAAATACCATGTCTCTTTTGCAGAAATCTCTCTTACATCAATTTTACTCCCCTCCTTATCAGACTCTCTTAACTATATCATATATGTCAGCTTTGTTACAATTCAACCTACCTTAGAAAGAATCTTCATAGCCACACAGCAAAAGCTCACTCTATGAAAACTGTATTTTTAGTATGCTTCATAAAGATCCTACAAGTCCTTAATAAGGTTTCTAGGCGCACTTAATAAGTGTCTACCCAACCATCACGCTAGGCAAACATTTAATTCATTCTTATCCAGCTTTTTGAGTTAGTTCAACATTATAAAATTCATTTATTGCTTCATCCAGCCTCTGACTAACCACTAAAACGTCTGGATGTGATATTCCCTTTTTGAGTGCCATTACGTGCATCTCTTCCCGTAAGTGATCGATCATATACCATAAAGTTTTCATGACAATTTCCTTTCTATTTTTTATACATTAATCATTATAATGTATACATTAATACAAAATTTGTCGAAGTACAGTTCTCAGATAAACTTTATTTTCCTATTTATATTCAAAAAACCCTTTTCCTTCATCATCATATAAATAAACCTGCTACCCATGACCTTACAGGTATATCTTATACCAACATCTCCACCTTTTACCAGATGCAGCTTGCTCTTAATTATAGTACGCTTCATAAAAAAGCGCCTTGCAAAGCCCTTATATCATAAAGGTTGCAAAGCATTTTATTGTTTATTCCCACTCAATTTAATGGTCCAGCCATTGCGCTGGGTCCTCTTTTTATTAAAAGAAAAATTGCAGGAAGCTAATGCAATGCTTGGTATTTGTGCTACTTAACCCTCTGCTTCTTAAGCCAAGTGATGTTTTACACGGCGGTATCTTAACAAGTCAATGAAAGCTTCTAATCGAGTCACTATGCCGGCTTCGCCAGATTGTTCATCAAAAGCTAAAGATAACACCGGAATGTCCACATCATTGCTAACTTTAGGTAGAATATTTTTGGCAACAATTTCAGGCATACAGGTAAATGGGAACATATGAATAATGCCGTCATAGTTTTCTTGTCCCATATCGATCGTATGGGCGATGCTTTTTATGCCGTGGCCACCTACATAATGACCAAGATAAGGGTGAGCCAAGTCGGCTAAATATTTAAACTTCTTGAGATATTCCCGCTTTCTAAACAAATGCCCGTTTATATAGTCACTTAAATACATGGTTTTATACACTTCTACTCCCATATTTCCTAAACGCCAATCTAAGTTTTGGTTAATCGATGGCTCAAGCATAACATAAATTTCACCAACTACACCAATACGCAGTGGTCTAACTCCAGACTTGAGTTTAACTCCGTCCAGTTCGCTTTCACCCTTATGCCAAGCGGTTCTTAATGTAGAAAGATTTTCTGTGGCATCAATTACATCAACAGTTTGTCGCCAGATAAAATCTGATTCACCTACAGATACCTCCCTCGGTCGTATCATATTCACTTTTCGCTGAATACTATCCATCGCGTGTATTTTAGCTAAAGCCAAGCGAAATGCTAAATAAACCTCCCAAAAATTACGTTTAAAAGCAACCCGGTGTAATTGCTTTATAATATCAACAAGATCAGGTTCAACAACCATCATATCAAAATTAAAGCCCAAATTTTTAAGGATGCCTTGCTGTATTTCAGCGTAGTAACCTAATCGGCAGGGACCAACCCCTCCACAAGTTACAATTGTATTTGCACCTTGTTCAAGGGCTTCAATAAAATTCCCTAAATTGACTTTAAAAGGCAGACACGCGGTCTCTGGAGAATATTTTATACCCAATTCCAACGTCCTTTTAGAAATGGGCGGAGGAAGCACCACTTGTCGTCCGAGACCGGTGAAAAGCGCCTTAAGAGCTATACTCATATCTCCCATATGGGGAAAAGTAATAATCATGACTGTTTCCTCCGAATTAACATATCCGTAAACGCTTCCAGCCTTGTCACAAAGCCTGCCTCAGCCGTATGTTCGTCTACTGTTAAGAGCATGCATGGAATATTAAGTGCTTGGGCGCGCTGATTGACCAATTCACCTATTAAAGCGTCAGGTCCACAGGTAAAAGAAGTGATAAAAATCAGCCCGTCAACTGGTTGCCTTGATTGTATTAAGGCTAATGCCGCACCTGCCATATGGTCGCCATTAGACCAAAAGATTTTTTTGCCAAGAGTTTTAGCGGCAATAGCGGCTTGGCGATTACTAATCATCTCAGGAGTTATAACATGAATACCAAAGTGATTCAATTTATCAATAATATTCATGCTAATTTGTCGGTCATAAATGATGTAGGGATGACCAATTAAGCCTATACGCTGCCCGTTAGGCTTACTATAGCGGATAGCTTGATCCATGCGCCGATACTGCCAAGCATGATACCATGCATAAAGACTCCTAATCGCATTTTTGCCCAGCATATGTCCTACAGTTATAATCGCCTGATACAAGCTGCGACTATTTTGGCGAAGATTCAAGTTGACATCAATAAGCGGCGGTAAGTTATCAATATTACTGCGCAGCATGTCAGGCATGCCAATAATTTTGGGACATGTATATTGTCCGGCCGCAACGCTGATTATCCGTGGTGTAAATAGGTAATCTACTTGCTTGTATAACTCATAAATATGTCCAAAGTATACTTTAGCAGGCAGGCATACCTCGTCCAATCCACTTCCGCAATTCAGCGTCGCTTTAGATGTATCGCCAGTAATAACTACCTCGGCCCCCAGTTCTTGCAAAAATCTTTCCCAAATTGATCCATATTGGTAATATAGCAGCCCCCGTGGTAACCCAATTCTTATCGCCAAGAAACATCATCATCCTTTTAGCTTTTTCTCAAGCAACTGTTACACTATTACTCCATTTACCACATTGGTCACCCCAACGCGCTGCTACATTACCGTTCATTTGAATTTCAACGACTTCACACATATTAGCGCAGCCACTGCACTCAAAGCTTCGTGGTGTGTAGACAAAATCAATTACATCAAAACCTCGGAAAACAGTTCGTTTCGTCTGAGCAACTTCTTCCTTGGCTAATAAAGCGGAACCAATGGCTCCCATAACATTATGGTAGGGAGAAACCACCACAGGACAGCCTAGCGCTTCTTCAAATGCTCTTTTGATTCCCTTGTTTGCCGCTACCCCGCCTTGGAAGAGAATAGGACTTTGGATTTGCTTTCCTTTACCTATATTATTGAGATAGTTTCTTACTAAAGCCTGACATAATCCGTTAATAATATCTGAAGTTACATGACCAGTCTGCTGTTTATGAATCATGTCAGATTCGGCAAAAACTGCACAGCGTCCCGCAATCCGGACTGGTGTTGTTGACTCTAAAGCCTTGTCGCCAAAATCCTCGATTCCTATATTAAGACGAGCAGCCTGCTGGTCCAAAAAAGATCCCGTACCGGCTGCGCATACGGTGTTCATAGCGAAATCAGTAACTACTCCGTTACGAATAATAATCATTTTAGAGTCTTGTCCACCAATTTCTAGTACAGTTTTCACATCCGGCATGATATGCATCGCCGCTACTGCATGGGCGGTGATTTCATTCTTTATGCTATCCGCTCCTACTATTACTCCCGTGAGATGGCGACCACTACCAGTAGTACCGACACCTCTCACCTTTATTTCAGGGTTACGCTCTTTAATTTGACGTAAGCCATTTTGTACTGCTTCAATTGGTCTCCCTTGCGTACGTATATATAACGCATCGATTACCTTACCAAATTCGTCAAGAACAGCAATGTTAGTACTTACTGACCCCACGTCAATACCTAAATATACATGCATCAAAAATGCCCCCCATATAACATTCACTTTTAGTAGTATACCACATTTCTTACATTTTACCAATTTTGGTAAATAAAAGTATAAATTTGATAAAAAAGCACCCTATAAGTCAAATGATTGTAGCAACTCTAGTGGTTTCCCTTACGGAAATATGCCATCAAATTTTCTCGTTAATGTTGATATGTCTTACGTTTAATACAATCAGCGAAAGCTTCAATACGGGTAATAATGCCCACATCGCTGGAATGCTCGTCGATACTTAACGTTAGTAAAGGTAAATTATAGTCACTGGCGATATTTTTTAGTGCGGATTGAGCGACCACCTCAGGCATGCAGCCGAAGGGATAGATGTGAATGATCCCATCGTATCCGTCCCGGGCGCACCGCAAAGCACTTCCTACTGATTTTAAGCCATCACCACCTACATGATAGTTGAGATATGGCTTAGCTTGGTCAAGATATGCCTTTTCTTCACTATATAATCCCAAAGCTTGCAGTAAAGTATTCGAATAAACCCAATTTCCGGTATAAACAAATTTTTTGACCTCTATTCCTTGCTTAATTAATAAGTCTTCAATACTATGATTTACATAGGGTTCTAATAAAAGATAGAATTCACCGATTAGGACTACTCTGGGCGGTCGGCATTGACCATTGCCGCAAATAGCCCCTATTGAGCTAATCGTAAAGTCCCGGATAAAATTAATTTTCGTGTAAGTAGAATTGGCAAGTTCCTGTGTACCGCATCTTAATATATCTATGATTTGCTCTGGGCTATTCGTCCGTGCCCCATAAAAATTTTTGGCTTCGTTCATAGCATCAAGAGCTTTTAATAATTTTATCCCCATTGCAATATTCTTAAGAATCACCAAACGACTTGCGCGAGGCGCCACTGTTCGTAAAAAGCGGTACAAATCACTAAATAAATGATTCGTATCCAGCATATAAAATTGTACTTGTCTTTTTTCTGCGAGATGAATTTTTTGTACAGCATTGTAAAAGCCCAAGCGACATTTACCTGCGCCACATACGCTTACTAAGGTATCTGCCCCCTGGTCGATACTTTCTATAAAATTCCCCATATTAATTTTATAGGGTAAACATACGCCCTCTGGGGAATAAAGAGAGCCCAATTCTATCGTTTTCTTGGAAATTGGCGGCGCTTCGATGACTTCAACACCTAGGTTATTTAGCATGTTTAAAACTGGAATGTTTAAATATCCCATATGTGGGTATGTTACCTTCAAGATTTCTGCCTCCATTTCACCAAATCCCAAAATGCTTCAACCCGTGTTATGAGACCCGCACTTCCCATATGCTCATCAATATTGATGATTATGTAGGGTTTATCGCTTTTTTTCAATACATGATGCTCCACGTATTCATTAACAAGTGAATCAGGACCACAGCCAAAGCTTGATACCATAATAATACCCTCAATGTCATGCTGGCGACAGAAGTAGTGAGCCGCCCCGGCAATTTTCGCCGATAGCTGCCAGTAGATATCCGGCTCAAAGACTTTGGCCTCATCATATAGTACTTTGCTCGCCACGTGATTAGGAGTGATAACGTGAATCCCACGTGAGGCTAAGAAATTCATTATATTACCGCAGAAAAAGTTATCCTTTAATAAATAACTATGACCAATAACAGCGATTTTCGGGGTTGAAGATCCACTATCACCAGGTACATCAGCTCGCCATGATTTAAGTGCTCGCCGATAAGCTAAATACCCAGGGACAGCCGATAATCCAATCGCCTGACAAGTGGTATATAGGGACTGCAGTTGATTCACCGACGACTTATACTCGACATTGGGAGAAATAATCTGTTCCGGAGACAACCTAAATGTATTTCTAACGACATCAGGTAAACCGGCAAATTTAGCACAGAAATGGAAATTACGATGATATTGGACAACACGAGGTACAAATATATGGGTGCACTCCGAAAGCAAAGACTCAACATGCCCCAAATACACTTTTAAAGGCAGGCAAGATTCATCTACACCTAGTAATGTGCCTCGATCTAATATTTGTTTATTGGTTTCACCAGAAATAGAAACAGGTATATCCGCATATCGAAAAAAATCAGCCCACAGGCTGCCAAATTCGTGATATAACATAGCCTGAGGAATACCAACATGAACATGCACATCTATCATCCTTTGCAGAAGAAAATTAGTACATCATTAGAAAGAGGTAGTTATTCCTACCTCTACTTTGGTCATTGTTGCTGAATATTATCCTTTGAATCATTGGGGCATACATATTATTATTTTCAACCTATACCTTTTTATAAGTGGGAGTTATAGGAAAATTCCTATTATCATCTCTTCTCAATGAAAGTCTGTTATTGGTTATGAAACAATTTGGCGTAAAAAGACAAAAGAGCCATCCACCTAATTAAAAGTAGACGGCTAATGGAAAGAATGAAAATTTATTCTTTCTTCTGTGCAGCAGGTGCTACGTGAGAAAACATCCGCATAATCCATAGAAGTATAATAGCTCCTATAGTACTTGAAATTATCGATCCTATCGTACCATAAGCGGAGATGCCTATGAGGCTAAATAAATAGCCACCAATAAAAGAACCAACAACGCCAGTTACTAAGTCACCCCAAATACCAAAACCTCCACCTCGTGAAATCATACCAGCCAACCAGCCAGAGACCAATCCGATTAATAAAAACCAAAGCATTTGCATACAAGTATCATCCTTTCATAAGTGATACTTATATGATCTCTATTTACTTACCATTTTATACAATTAAGCTTCATATAGTAATAATCGTCTATAACCTTTAGGTCTCACTAGACCGCATAAGGTCTTTATAGTTAATATCATGCCTACGTTTAAACGTAAGACACAAATGATCAACGTAGTTAACAACTGTAGCCACCACACAGCAATTTATCTGGATCGTTATATTTACAGAGTTTATTACTACAGTTTATTTGCATGTATGGCGTACACCTCCTTCGTTTTTGGGTAAAAGAAAAAGAGCCCTTAAGGCTCTTGATTTGATATTTAGTTTCTAGTCGGTAATTGTTATTTTACACGGTTGTAAATATTTTATATACTAATAATCACACCTAATTATTGGTTCATCAATATTATGAATTTCATCTTTTATTTGTTCAAGAACTTCTAAAAAATATTCAGCTTCACGCAAAACATGATCAGCTAATAATGGAGGGATTAAGGAGACTACTTTACAACATGAAATTAAATCTCGAGCTGCTTTTTTAAAATCGCGAATTTGAATCGTTGCTTTAGTTGCATCCATCTCAAATCTAATAAGATCATTATTGGGACGGAATTGCCATAACATACTATCTAGATCGCGAGCCTGAAGCTGTAACTGTTCAAATTGAACCGCAAAGGCATTAGCCTGCTCAACAAAACCTCGTTCGGATGGATCAAGTAAACCAGCAATAAACCTTGCATGATCTGCCATATGTCTAAGCCAAAAAACATTGTCACTGACAATAGAATCAACTGGGCTTTCCATTTCACCATCTTGAATTTTTTGTAGAAGCTTCAAAAAATACATAGCTTCACGTGAAATATGATCTATTAATAAGGGATAATTATAACCTCCAATTTCACATTCAATAATTAGATGCAATACATGACGTTTAAAAGAGAAAATATTTTTAACCGCGACCATAATCCTACAGACAAAATTCATAAATTCTTCATCGCACTTTATCTTACATGATTGTTTTTCAAGGTTTTCAAAAACATTATAAAATTCTTCCGCTTGTCGTATAAGTTCAACATCGGAGCATGCAAAACCAAGTTTCATAAATAGAGAATGTTCTTTCATAATTCTAAGCCAGAATTGAACACGCTTCATATTCAAGCATTCGTAAGGTTTTACTTCGCAACAAAATATATCCACACTTTATTCTCCTTTTTTACATATTTACTATACAATATGTAAAAAAGGAGAATATTGAGCCAAAGATATAACATTAATAATGCAAAACCGCCTACATTTTGTAAGCGGTTTCGAGTTCGTTATATTATTTCATAATACCATCACGGCTGAAATCCTACGTCAGTAAAACAATATTAACAACAGTCATGATGGAAATCATGATCACAATGGTGGCACTTATGCCAATCTTTGTGACATTTCTTGTGACATTTAGGACACTCGAACTCATGGTGGAAGTCATGATCACACTTAGGACATTTATGCCAATCTTTCTCACATTTATGATGGCATTTAGGGCATTCATGATGAAACTCACAATTGACTTCAACGCTACTCATTTTTTTACCTCTCTTTAAACATTATTTGTTTTATGATATGCGCATTAAGTAAAAAAAGTCCCCTAAGGCTTTCATGATTTATTTTTTATACACTCAATTGAGCGGATCAGCAACATTGACACAAACCAGGAAAAAGCCTCCCTATCATTTAAAACTCATAGAGACAACAAGCTAAATCGCCATCTGGCTTGCTGTTTTGGATCATTTCGATCTGGCCAACTATCATCATATAAAACAATGTTGTCCCATTCTGAGCCCTGGAAAGCATGGCAGGTTATGCAATATCCGGCATTCCACGTGTTGCATAACCAGGGCAGCTTTACCCGTGTAGGCACAAAATGCATTTTATTTTCAGCTAGTTCAGCTGATACCATGGATAATAAATATGTTTTATCGGTACCAGCATAGCCGGCTATTTTAAATATCTGTTCGTTACCGTCTAACCACCATTTTTTAGCACGGTCAAAACCTACTTGTTACATGCGGTTTAACATAACAAATGTATCCTTTCTTTAAAATTTCAAGATGTTTAGTGCGTCCTCTATGGATCTGGCCACACCTGCTTTAGCACCTAACCTTTGCATCTGTTCAATAAAATTGAGCTGAGCTGAACTAGGTCTACCCGTAAGTTTTTTTATTTCAAGAAAGGAGGCTTGGGCAATTTGTTGACCAACCATTTCTGGCGTAACTACTAGTGACTGAATTATCAATAAATCAGAAAATCCTTCTGGTAATCCAGTCTTAAATGGGCGGGGTTCTTTAATAAGAATTGACCCATCTTTTTGTTTTATTATTTTATTTCCAACCCAAGCCACCCCAACGTTAGCTCTAAAACAAACTCCTAAACTATTTTCGGAAATAGCTATTCTAACTTCATTTTGAATATCGTGCTCTGATTTCGTCATTTGTACCACCATCCAATTCTGTTATGGTTCTACATATCCGATACAACCCGCAGTAACTCTTAATGTGGGAAAAAACCGGCATGATGACCCTTTTATAAAATATGCAGTTATAATAAAGTTCGTTCCGAGATGTATTAATTATGTTTCCAAGTTGCTAATCAGGTTATCGCTTCGTTAGGATTCATCATAGCCTTCTAATGAATTTATATCATTGCAATTTTCTCTACATAATTGTATTTATCGTAGGCTAAAATATTTTTGTAAGAATATCAAAAGGAGCGGTTCTAATGAGACACCTAATACATTGTCACTGCGCAAAATCCGCTATATTTATCTTATTGATAATGTTGTTATTGGCATATTTAGTAAATAGTTTCTATGGATCATCCACTTACCTCACGCTCTATTAATAATGGTATAAATAACTTAAATTGTGAGCGTTACAATACTGGAAGTGTACATTCCATCAACTAGAGTGACTGTAACAATTGATCACTGATTAATCACCTATATTTATCATAGATCATATTATGTATAGAAGGTATTAATATAGGTAAATTAGGAGGTGATACTACAAAATGGACTATAATTGGGAAGACCCTGAAATTGAAGATTGGGAAGATGATTTCAGGGAAGAAGATGATCGACAACTTATTGTAGTTGAAGTTGGCTGCTCGCCTCTTCGCTTTTGTTTCCCTAGGCAGTTCTGCTTCCCCAGACAGTTTTGTTCCCCTCGGCAATGCTCTCCTACTGTCCCCTGTTTCCCGCGCCGTTAACATCCATTGTTACAAGGTTTTGAAGAAAAAGCTTTCGGGCTTTTTCTTTTTGTCTATCTACTAAAACTCATCATTTTAAACTTCATAACGAATGTCCATTTTCATCCAGTTATCAATTTTCCCTCCCTGATGGTCTAATAACAATTAATACCTGATTACCAATTGTAAAAAAAATTATATTTACAAAGGAATCACATGTTTTGAAAAGTATCATATTATGTAATATGCCTCCTATTTATCATGTTTATTAAAGATGGCTGCTCGTTCAGAGAGCAGTCCATTTTTAATTTTCTGAAAGTTAAGCTTATATTTAATCACAAAACAAAATACGAGCATTCCTGTAATGAAGAAAAATGAACTTTGCAAAAGAGAAGACCTCACGTTAGAATTTGAAAGGACTGTTGGCCAACAGAATCCGAACAAAAACAACGGAGGTCATCTAAATGAATTTTACTCAAAATGAAAAGTTAAATCAAGTATCAGAAAACAGCATTGTAATCGAAGTTGACATTACCAGCGAGTTACATTATGCTCGAGCATTTAACTGGCGTGGTGTAGAACTTGGCAAAATTTAAGTTTGAAAACAATGTAGAGGGTTTTACAAGCTTTAATGGATGGATTAATGGTTTAAAAGAACAAACAAAAAAAAACGCAATATTGATAGGTGCAGAACCTACAGGACATTATTGCGTTCGGGCTGGCAGCATATCTTAAAGAGCAAAGCATCAAGCTGGTCCTAGTGAACCCATTCCATGTTAAGCGAAGTAAAGAATTAGACGACAATCATCCTGGAAAAACAGATAGTAAAGACCCCAAAACCATTGCAAAGCTGGTTATCGAAGGCAGATATAATGAACCATATATTCCAGAAGGAGTGTATGCCGACCTGCGGATTGCAACCAGTTGTCGATTGCGAATTATCAAAGAACTAAACGGCGTAAAGAACCGTATTCAAAGATGGATCAAGATATATTTTCCTGAGTATACAAAGGTATTCGGAAACTTTGAAGTAGTCAGTAGCATGATAGTTCTTGAAACAGCGCCCCTTCCAGCAGATAAGGCAGCTTTAATTTTGATAACTTTTATTATATTGCGGTACCATCTCAGGGACGTTAGCGCTTGCTGATTTACTTAATAAACCGCCCACCCGAAGGTAGACGGCTACAATAGCATTAATTAGGGCCTGGGCCTGGTTGCGGTGGTTCTGGCTTGGGTTGTGGTTTATGTTTATGTGGGGGCTGTGGTGGGTCTTGTGGTTGTGGACCATCCACTGCAACTATTCGATGATCAGAAGTTGACAAATTATCCTGATTGCCATGAGCACTTACTGTTGCAAACATCGTCAAAACAAACATAGCGCACATTATTACTAACATTTTTTTCATTATAAATAACCTCCCTTAATATAAATACATTATAACAGTAAGATATGACAACCGTGTGACAACTTCCCAAATAACTAAAATAAAAAAGGTTTCTGCGTTGATTGTGGACTTCCACGGCTCACCTTTCACTGCTTGCGCCATATGGCAGCCACTTACTTAATTACTAACGGTGCAGACCTTAGAACTGTCGCAGGTAAGCTAGGACATAGTAATTCAACTACTACCCAAATTGTATACAGCCATCTTTTAAAATCTGCTGAAAAAGAAACATCTGATATGATGGAAAGTTTTATGCAGGTCACCACTGAAAAAGCAAAAGAGAAACAAAAAAAGCAGGCAAAATAATGCCTGCTTTTTTTTGTCTTTCTTGGTAATCTATAAACAAGTGTTTTTTAGTTAAACTGAATTTAGGACAAATTGAAAAGAGAGACAGACGCATCCATCTCCCTTAGGTGTAGTCCGAAGACATTCACCGCTATTCATCATTATGCGCTACTGCATTGCGTAAATCTTTAAGCGCAAAAACAATTGCTACAGCTAATCTTCCGTCACTATCACAAGTACTATTTAAAGACATTAATTTAGCTACATTCATTCTAAT
>Ga0316604_10001877_pt1 | contig 17343 bp, 14 predicted proteins | sample OWC_soil_day20_C_FD_207650 | JGI IMG/M metagenome (GOLD analysis project Ga0316604, IMG submission 207650) | Wetland soil microbial communities from Old Woman Creek delta, Ohio, United States - OWC_soil_day20_CT | ecosystem: Environmental > Terrestrial > Soil > Wetlands | place: USA: Ohio... | reverse complement strand
CAGCGTCGAAGTCAGCAGCGGCTCGCCAAGTTCCTCGAGCAGCGAGAGCGCGACCTTGTGCGCCGGGACGCGCAGGCCGATGGTCTTGCGCTTGGGGTGCAGCACGCGACGCGGCAATTCCTTGGTCCCTTCGAGAATGAAGGTGTAACTACCCGGTGTCGTCGCCTTGAGCAAGCGATACTGCGCGTTATCGACGCGCGCGAACTGCGCGATCTCGGACAGATCGCGGCACATCAAAGTCAGATGATGGCGGTCGTCGACGCCGCGCAGGTGCCGGATGCGCTCGACCGCGTCCTTGTCACCGAGACGACAGCCGAGCGCGTAGCACGAGTCGGTGGGAATCGCCAGTACGCCGCCTGAGCGAACCACTTCGGCCGCCTGCGCGAGCAGGCGCGGTTGCGGATCGTCAGGATGGATTGAAAGATAACGCGCCATCGTCAGAAAGCCTCCCAGACCGGTTTGAGGTCCTGCGGCAACGGCGAGAGTTTGCCGAGGTCGACATAGCTCTCGCCGGGACCGTGAAAATCGGAACCGCAGGACGCCAGAAACCCGTACTCACGCGCGTACCGGCCAAACACCGCGACGTTTTCAGCCGAATGACTGCCTGAGATCACTTCGATCGCCTGTCCGCCGAGTTGCTTGAACTCGTCGAGCAGAAGACGCATCTGCGGTTTGGAGAATTTGTAGCGACCGGGATGAGCAACCGCGGCGATGCCGCCGGCGCCATTGATCCAGCCGACCGAGTCGGCGAGCGTCGCCCAGCGGTGATCGACGTAACCCGGACGGCCGGGAACCAGATACGAATCAAAAACGCTGCGCACATCCTTGCACACGCCGGTCTCGACCAGATAGCGCGCAAAATGCGCCCGGCTGATCAGCGTCGGATTCTCGGCATGGCGCATGGCACCGTCAAAAGCACCGTCGATGCCGACCTTCTCGAGTTCAGCGGCCATGCGCTGCGCGCGGATGACCCGCCCCGAACGGATTTGCGCCAGGCCGTCGCCGAGCACCTGATCGTCGGCAGCGAAGTTCAAGCCCAGGATATGGACCTGCAGCCCGCCCCACTCGATCGAAATTTCAACGCCGTTGACCAAGCCCATGCCGACCTCGTCGGCGACGGCGCGCGCCGCCGGCAGGCCAGAGAGATTGTCGTGGTCGGTGAGTGCCAACAGGTCGACGCCATTATCGAAGGCGCGACGAGCGACGTCGGCAGCGGGCAAAAGCCCGTCGGACGCGGTTGAATGGCAGTGCAGGTCGACGTTTGGCACGAAAAAACGCAATCGATGAAAAGCCGCTGATGATAACACAGTGACAACGCTCGCTTTCGGCATGCGAGGCCGGACGACATCGCTGCCGAACTTGCGGCGCCCGCCCTCCTCGCGCTATAGTTCGGCCGCGAACGGGAGAGAGCGGGCGATGCGCCAAGTTGTCCCCCGCCGCCGAAGGCGCAATCCACCCGGAAACGCTCAGGCAAAAGGACCGTTCGTGCAATGAACTCTGGAGAGCGGCGCTGCCGACAGCGCCCACCGATGGGGCAACGTGAGCGGATGATATCGATCCGCCACGCTAATCTCTCAGGTATCAAGGACAGGGGGGTGAACTCGTTACGAGACGTGACGATTTCGCTCTTTTTTTGTCTCTAAAAAAAGTTTGAACACTTTTACCTGGGATTGCCATGACACAAAAAACCGTCCTCAACGACGCGCATCGCCGGTTCGGCGCCAAGATGGTCGATTTTGGCGGCTGGGATATGCCGCTGCATTACGGCTCGCAAATCGAGGAACACCACGCCGTGCGGCGAGATTGTGGCATGTTCGACGTCTCGCACATGTGCGCCGTCGATGTCGCCGGAGCCGATGCGCAGGCTTTCCTGCTGCACCTGCTGGCCAACAACGTAAGCAAGCTCAAGGCGCCGGGCAAAGCGCTCTACAGCGCGATGCTCAACGAGACGGGCGGCGTCGTCGACGATCTGATCGTCTATTTCGTTGGCGAGGGCCAATACCGCATCGTCATCAACGCCGGAACCGCCGAAAAGGATCTGGCGTGGATGGCCGCGCGCGTCGCCGACTGGCAACTTGAGGTGGCCGTCATCGCGCGCCGCGACCTGGCGATCATCGCGGTCCAGGGTCCCAACGCCAGAGCCAAAGTCTGGCAGGTACTGCCCGAAACACGCGCGGCCAGCGAGAGCCTCAAACCGTTTTTCTCGGTCGCCGTCGGCGACTATTTTGTCGCCAGCACCGGTTATACGGGTGAAGACGGTTTCGAGATCACGCTGCCCGCGAGCCGCGCCGAAGCGCTCTGGCAATCGCTCGCTGACGCCGGCGTCAAGCCGATCGGCCTGGGCGCGCGCGACACGCTGCGCCTCGAAGCCGGGATGAATCTCTACGGCCAGGACATGGACGAAACCGTCTCGCCGCTCGACGCGGGACTTGCCTGGACCGTCGATCTTGTCGCGCCGCGCGACTTCGTCGGTAAGGCCGCACTGCTCGCCAAGCCCGCGCAGACGCAATTTCTCGGGCTGCTGCTGCAGGACCGCGGCGTGCTGCGCGCGCACCAGAAGGTGGTAACCCGCACCGGCGACGGCGAGATCACCAGCGGCACTTTCTCGCCGACGCTGCAGCAGTCGATCGCGCTCGTCCGTCTGCCGCTCGGTGTCTCGATCGGCGACCTGGTCACGGTGCAGGTGCGCGACAAACTGCTCACTGCCCGCGTCGTCAAGCCTTGCTTCGTACGCAACGGCAAAGCGATGATTTAGTACAAAATTAACCACAACGTGCACAACGAGAAGCAAGACCATTCGTTTAGATCTGTTTTCGTTGTGCGCGTTGTGTTCGTTGTGGTTTAGCGGTTTTTTCCTTTTTGATCTCCCAGGAGCGCCTCATGAACGTCCCCGCCAATCTCAAATACACCAAGAGCCACGAATGGGTTCGCACCGAAGCTGACGGAACGATCACCGTCGGTATCACCGAGCACGCTCAGGATCTGCTCGGCGACCTCGTCTTCATCGATCTGCCGGAAGTCGGCGGCAAGCTCGCCGCGTCGCAAGAAGCTGCCGTCGTCGAATCGGTCAAGGCCGCCGCCGACGTCTATGCGCCGGTCGCCGGCACGGTGACCGCGGTCAACGCATCGCTCGCCGACGCGCCTGAACTCGTCAACCAGGACGCTTACGCGGCTTGGCTGTTCAAGATGACGCCGACCGACCTCGGCGACGTAGACGCGCTGCTCGACGCCGCCGCCTACACCGCCAGCGTCGGCGAATAGCCCCCCCCGGGAAGCGAGTAGCCATGCGGTTCTTCAGCGTGCCCTGCTGGAGAGCCAATAGTGATGCGCGACTCCCGGCATGCCATCTCAAGAACCAATAGGGACGCGGCCTTGCGGCCCTACCCTGCCCCACCTGCCGGACCACGCCATGCCACAGACTCTGCCCCTTAGCGCACTCGAGCAACGCGACGAGTTCATCAACCGCCACATCGGCTCCAACCCGCGCGACATCGACGCCATGCTCGCTGCCGTCGGCGCACCCAGCCTCGACGCGCTGATCGAGCAGACCGTGCCGGCAGCGATCCGCCTGTCGGCGCCGCTGCCGCTGCCCGATTGCCGGCCCGAAGCCGAAGCGCTCGCCGCGCTCAAAACGATCGCCGGCAAGAACCGGGTGCAAAAGTCGATGATCGGAATGGGCTATGCGGACACGCTCACCCCCAAGGTGATCGTTCGTAACGTGCTCGAAAATCCGGGCTGGTACACCGCCTATACGCCGTACCAGGCCGAGATCGCGCAAGGCCGGCTCGAAGCGCTGCTCAACTACCAGCAGATGGTGATTGACCTGACCGGACTTGAGCTCGCCAACGCCTCGTTGCTCGACGAGGCAACCGCCGCCGCCGAAGCGATGACCATGGCGCGGCGCGTTTCAAAATCGAAATCGAATCGCTTCTTCGTCGATGAATCGTGCTTCCCGCAGACCATCGACGTGATCAAAACGCGCGCCGGCTACTTCGGCTTCGAACTCGTTTTCGGCGCACCCGACGACGCCGTGCAGCAGGAACTCTTCGGCGCGATCTTCCAGTACCCCAACGAGCGCGGCGAAATTGCCGACTTGAGCGCTCAAATCGCCGCGCTCAAAGCGCACGGCACCGTCGTCGCGCTCGCCGGCGACCTGATGGCGCTGGTGCTGCTCAAGTCGCCGGGCGCCATGGGCGCCGACATCGCTTTCGGTTCAGCGCAGCGCTTCGGCGTGCCGATGGGATTCGGCGGACCACATGCGGCGTTCTTCGCAACGCGCGACGAGCACAAGCGCTCGGTCGCCGGACGGATCATCGGCGTGTCGGTCGACGCGCGCGGCAACACTGCGCTGCGCATGGCGCTGCAGACGCGCGAACAACATATCCGGCGCGAGAAGGCCAACTCCAACATCTGCACGTCGCAGGTCCTGCTCGCCAACATGGCCGGAATGTACGCCGTCTATCACGGTCCTCAGGGACTCACCGCGATCGCCGAACGAATCCACCGGCTCGCCGCGATCCTCGCCGCGGGACTCGCGCGCGCCGGCATCGACGTGCTGAGCAAGACTTTCTTCGACACGCTGCAGATCGACCTGGGCGCTCGCACGCTCACCGCCTACCAGGCGGCGCTCGCCGCCGGCTACAACCTCAGACTGGTCGAGGGCGGCGTCCTGGGAATCGCCTTCAATGAAAAGTCGACACGCGACGATGTCGTCGCGCTGATCAAGCTGATCGCTGGAATCACGCTCGATAGCGCGGCGTTCGACGCCATCGACGCGCAGGTACAGTCGGAAGATTCGACGCTGCCCGATGCGCTGCGCCGCTCCGACGCGATCCTCACGCACCCGGTGTTCAACCGCTACCACACCGAACACGAGATGCTGCGCTACTTGAAACGCCTGCAGAACAAGGACCTCGCGCTCGACCACTCGATGATCTCGCTCGGCTCGTGCACCATGAAGCTCAACGCGACCAGCGAAATGATCCCGATCACCTGGCCCGAGTTCGCCGACCTCCATCCCTTCGCGCCGATCGACCAGGCGGCCGGCTACATGGAAATGATCGACGGACTGGAGGCCGCACTCAAGGCGATCACCGGTTTCGACGCCATCTGCATGCAGCCCAACTCAGGCGCACAGGGCGAATACGCCGGAATCGTCGCCATCACGCGCTATCAGGCGAGCCGCGGCGAAGGGTACCGCAATATCTGCCTGATCCCGCGCTCGGCGCACGGCACCAATCCGGCGTCGGCGCAAATGGGCGGCTTGACCATCGTCGTCGTCGATTGCGACGAGCGCGGCAACATCGATGTCGCCGACCTCACCGCCAAGGCGGCGCAATACGCTGACCGACTGTCGTGCCTGATGGTCACCTATCCGTCGACGCACGGCGTCTTCGAGGAGTCGATCAAGGACATCTGCTCTATCATCCACGCTCACGGCGGCCAGGTCTATATGGACGGCGCCAACCTCAACGCGCAGGTCGGACTCACCTCGCCGGCAAGCATCGGCGCCGACGTCAGCCACATGAACCTGCACAAGACCTTCGCCGTCCCGCACGGCGGCGGCGGACCGGGAATGGGACCGATCGGCCTCAAATCTCATTTGGCGCCGTTCATGGCCGACCACGTGGTGCAGCCGACCGGCGACGCTAACCGCGTCAATCGCGGTCAGGGCGCGGTCTCGGCGGCGCCGTGGGGGTCGGCATCGATCCTGCCGATCTCGTGGATGTACATCGCCATGCTCGGCGGGCGCGGCCTCAAGCGCGCGACCGAGGTTGCGATCCTCAACGCCAACTACGTCGCCACGCAGCTCAACCCACATTACCCGGTGCTCTACGCCGGAAAGAACGGCCGCGTCGCGCACGAATGCATCATCGACATCCGCCCGCTCAAGGCCGCCACCGGGATCGCCGAGATCGACATCGCCAAGCGCCTGATGGACTACGGTTTCCACGCACCGACGGTGAGCTTCCCGGTCGCCGGAACGATGATGATCGAGCCAACCGAATCGGAGTCGAAAGCCGAACTCGACCGCTTCATCGCAGCGATGATCGCCATCCGCGAGGAAATCCGAAAAATTGAACAGAGCATCTGGCCGGCCGACGACAATCCGCTCAAGAACGCGCCGCACACCCAGGCCGACGTCATCGGTGCCGAGTGGAAACGGCCGTACAGCGTTGCCGAAGCCGTCTTCCCGCTGCCCTGGGTCGCCGCCAACAAGTTCTGGCCGAGCGTCAATCGCATCGACGACGTCTATGGCGACCGCCATCTCTTCTGCGCCTGCCCGCCGGTCAGTGACTATTAGGGTGAGGCGGACTCGCCTTTATCTGGCCGGTGCGACGATCCTGCTCGCCGGCTGGATCGGCGCCGCGGCGATCTATGCCAGCGCGCCTGACGAGGACAGCGACGCGCTCGGCTATGAATTTGTCAATGGCGTCGCCTATCCGATCCTGGCTTACGAATCGAAGGCCTACCGCCACGATCTCGAGCGTTTCGGCGGCAAGGCGGCGATCATGGCCGACGACTTTAACCGCTGGTTTTCGGGCCTGTGGGTCGGCAAACATCTCGCCTACACGTTGGCGACGCTCGCCAGCGGTGGCGCGCTGCTCTGCTTTCTGGTGGCACGCCGGCGGCCTGGTGACGATTGAACAGGCGCTTCGCCGCCCGCGCCGGCGATGATTTCGCTTAGACTCGCGCCATGGATTTACTCGACATTCTCGCCTTGCTGCTCTTCGCGAGCGGCGGCTGGCTCTGGTACGACAGCCTCAACGCGCGCGAAAAGGCGATCGCCGCGGCCAAGTCGGCGTGCGCATCGGAGGACCTGCTGCTGCTCGACGATACCGTCGCCATCACCCGCCTGAGTGTCGGCCGCGACGACGACGGCGTCGTTCGCCTGCGCCGCGTCTACGGTTTCGAGTACAGCGACAGCGGCAACGACCGCCATCCCGGCAGCATCGTCATGCTCGGCAGCCGCGTGCTGGTGATCAATTTGAATTTTCGCCGCCCGCCACCGCAGACGCTGCTGCACTGAGTTGCCCGGATCAACACGGTTTCGGGCAAATCAAAGGCAGCGCCGGCCGCGGCTCCTTGGTCACCAGCCAGATCCCGGCGCAGACGAAAGCGAGCGCAGCGAGGTTCTTCCATTCAAGCACCGTCTCGCCCAGAAACATCGCCGACAGGATCGCACCGAAAATTGGCACCAGGAAGTTGAAGACCGTCACCAGCCCGACGCGGTTGTATTTGAGCAGGATCGTCCACAGGCCGAAGGCCAGCGAAGAGAGCAGTACCAGGTAGCCGAGCAGCAGCGACGAAGCCAGCGTGAATCCCGTGAGCGACCCGCCGCTGCCGTAGCCGGCGGCGACCAGCACCGCACCGCCGATCGCCAGTTGATAGCCGGCGAGGATGATCGAATCCATTTTCTGCGAAATTTTCTTGCCGTAGATCGACGCTGCGGCAAGGATGAATGCGGCGATCACGACGAAACCTTCACCGAGCAGCGTGAAGTTGAAATCCAGCAGATCGCGGTTGAAATTGACGACCATCACGCCGGCGAAACCGACCAGGCAGCCGATGACCTTGTTGGTCGTCAATCGATCATTCCGGTAAATGAAGTGCGCCAGCAGAACGCTGAAAAAAGTCCCGGTGGCATTCATGATCGAACTTTTGACGCCGGTCGTGTAAGCCAAGCCGATATAGAAAAAAACATAGTGGATTGACGTTTGCACCAAGCCCAGCGCGGTGACTTGGCGAACGTTCTGCCAGCTCAGCGCCAGGATATTGCGTTTGCTCAACGCGGCGCCGAGCAACAGCAGCGCTCCGGCGAAGAGGAAACGATAGCCGGCGAAGACCATCTTGGTCGGCACATCGGTCGGCGCAATCGAAAACATGGCGTAGCCATTTTTGATCGCCGGGTAGGAACTCGCCCACAGCAGGCAACAAAACGAAGCCAACAGAAAAACCACCTTGCGGTTGGAGAAAAACGGATGGGGATTCAAATGCTTGGTCCTCGTGCGTGGCAATGCGGCGATTATCCTCTGCCCAACACAATGATCAATCATATTGATCGTATAGAATTAATAGGAATTTCTTATCAGAGAACACCATGGATTTCAGGCAATTCCGCTATTTCGTGAGCACCGCAGAAGAATTGCACTATGCGCGCGCAGCCGAACGGCTCGGCGTCTCCCAACCGGCGTTGAGCCAGCAGATCAAGGCGCTCGAAAAGCAGCTGGGGGTGCAGCTCTTTGCGCGAACGAATCGACGCATCGAGCTCACCGAAGCTGGCGCGGCTTTTTTGCAAGAGGCTCGCGCGACGCTCAAGATGGCCGAAAGATCGGTGCGTATCGCGCAGGACACGGCACGCGGCGAAGCCGGAACGATCGACATCGGTTACGTCGGCTCGGTGATGTACGAGATGCGTTTCCCGCGCCTGCTCAAAGCGTATTGCCAGCAGCATCCGCAGGTCCGCCTAACGCTGCACGAACAGGCTATCCTGCCGCAGATCGACGCACTGCTCAAGCGCCAACTCGACATCGCGATCGTGCGCGAGCCGTTGCCGCAAAAAATGCCGGAAGGACTCGAATTCTTCACTTTGTCGAGCCAGCGCCTGGTCGCAGTGTTGCCCGTCGCTCATGCGCTGGCCAAAGCGCCATCGATCGCCTTGTCGGCGCTGGCCGGCGACGACTTTCTCGCCTTTCTCGATCCGGCGGGCGTCGGTCTCGGCCACGCGCTGCTTGAACTGTGCCATGAGGCAGGGTTCGAGCCGCGTATCGCACAACGCGTGTCGGAAATCGCAACGCTGATCAGTCTGGTCGCGGCAGGCTTTGGCGTCAGCCTGATGGCCGATACGATCAGCCACCTGCGCTTGCCGGGAGTCTGTTACGTGCCGCTTGCTGGAATCGAGGCAAGTTCGAGGCTGATCGTCGTGCAGCGGCGCTTCGAGCGTTCGGCGACGGTGCGCGGCCTGCTCAAAACGCTCGTCGCCGCGGCACAAACCGCCCTGCCGGTCAAGGAATAAACGGCCACTCGATCTCGTCGCTGCGCTTGACGCCGGCGCTCATCGCGCGGCACAGAGCGACGAACTCGCACATCCCGGCGGTCTGGAACTTGCGCTGGTGCCAGACAAATTGGAAATGCCGCAGCAAATCGAGTTGCGGCGTCGCGATCGCCACCAGACTGCCGCGCCGGAACGCCTCGCGCAGCGCCAGCCGCGAGATGCAGCCAATGCCCAGGCCGAACTCGACGGCGCGCTTGATCGCTTCGGTGTGCTCGAGCTCGAGCCGCACTTTCAACGGGGATTGATGGCAACTCAGTGCACGATCGAGCGTCTCGCGCGTCCCCGACCCGGGTTCGCGAACGATCCAATATTCCTGCGCCAATTTGGCGATCGTCGCCGATCCCTTGGCGGCGAACGGGTGCGAGGGGGCGCAAAAAACCACCAGTTCGTCTTCGATCCACGACTCGACGACCAGATCGGGGTGGTGACAGTGGCCTTCGATCAGCCCCAGATCGAGGTCGTAAGCGGCGACCTGGTCGATGATCGTCGCCGTGTTATGCACCTGCAAAGAAGCCGAACTCTCGGGATGGCGCTTGAGAAAGTCAGCGACGATCAGCGTCGCCAGGTAGTTGCCGATGGTCAACGTCGCGCCGATGCGCAGATGGCCGAATCCGGCGCGACCTTCGAGCACGGTCTCGATCGCCTGCGCGCGTTCGATCAGTTCGACCGCCTGCGGCAGCAGCGACTGGCCGAGCTCGTTGAGGCGTAACGTCTTGCCGACGCGATCGAAGAGCTGCGTCGCGTAGAGCCGCTCAAGCTCGCCGAGCGCCGTGCTGGTCGCCGACTGCGACAGCGAGAGCGCCAGCGCCGCGCGCGAAACGCTCTGCTGGCGGGCGACCTCGACGAAGACCGCGATCTGTCGCAGCGTGTATCTCATATCTATTCCCCTGATATTCAATATCAGAAGAACCAATTTTACAGATATGTTGTCCGAGCCTAATATCAATCACCACTGAAACCATCAGAAAACCAGACCATGAGCGCTCTTTCCACCCAGCACGTCATCTCGGTCCATCACTGGAACGACAGTCTGTTCAGCTTCCGCACGACGCGTGACGACAGCCTGCGCTTCATCAACGGCCAGTTCGTGATGCTCGGCCTCGAGCAGGAAGGCCGGCCGCTGACGCGCGCATACAGCATCGCCTCGGCCAACCACGACGAGTTCCTCGAGTTTTTCAGTATCAAGGTGCCCAACGGTCCGCTGACCTCGAAACTGCAGCACCTGTCGGTCGGCGACCCGGTCGTGGTCAGCCGCAAGCCGACCGGAACGCTGGTATTGCGCGACCTCAGGCCGGGCAAGACGCTCTACATGCTGGCCACCGGAACGGGCCTCGCGCCCTTCCTGTCGCTGATCCAGGACCCGGAAAGCTACGAGCGCTTCGAGAAAGTCGTCGTCGTGCATGGCGTGCGCACCGTCAGCGAGCTCGCCTACCGCGACTTCATCACGCGCGAATTGCCCAATCACGAGTACTTCGCCGATTTGGTTCGCGACAAGCTGATCTACTACCCGACGGTGACGCGCGAGCCTTTCCACCACCAGGGCCGGATCACCGAGCTTGTCGGCAGCGGCAAACTGTTTGCCGACATCGGTTTGCCGCATTTCGACCCGACGACCGACCGCGCGATGATCTGCGGCAGCCCGCACATGATCCGCGATTGCTGCGCGCTGCTCGATGCGCGTGGGTTCGAAGTCTCGCCGCACATCGGCGCGCTGGGCGACTACGTGATCGAACGCGCCTTCGTCGAGAAATAGGGCCGGCCGGCGCCGCGTTGAGGCGCCGATCCGCTGCTCCCGCAGTGGATTGTGGTCACTGCGCGAGGCCGCGGCCGAAGCCGACAAGCTGGAGTATGATCGACTAGGTTCTACTACCGAAGACGCCGTCGACCAACAATCCGGGAGGCTCAATCGATGGACGAAATTCATCGGATCAACTATTCGGACCTGGTCGACCTGCCGAAGCTGCAAGCGCTGATGGAGAGCTTTTTCCAGGTCATCGGACTGGCCAACGCGGTGATCGACGTCGACGGCAAAGTACTCGTCAGTGCCGGCTGGCAAACGGCGTGCACCGGCTTTCACCGCGTCAATCAAGACAGCTGTCGACGCTGTACGCAAAGCGATACGTCGCTCGCAGAAAGGATGACCCAAGGCGTTCCTTTTGCCGTTTATCGTTGCCTCAACGGCTTGGTCGATACGGCGGCGCCAATCATGGTCGACGGCAAACACGTCGCCAACGTCTTTACCGGCCAGTGCCTGACCGAGCCTCCCGATTTCGACTTCTTTCGCCAGCAGGCTTCCCAGTTCGGCTTCGACGAAAAGCGCTATCTGGCTGCCATCGCCGCAGTGCCTGTACTCGCGCAACAGCGCCTCGAGTCGATCACTCGCTTGTATGCTCAAATCGCCGCCATGCTCGCCGACAACGGGCTCGATCGCTTGACCCAGGAAAAAGCCGTCGCCGATCTGGCAACGCTCAACGCCAGCCTTGAACACAAGGTATTGATGCGGACCCAGGCGCTACGCGATGGCGACGAAACGCTGCGCAGCATTCTGGGGACCTCTCTCGACGGTTACTGGCGCGTCGATCGCCAAGGCCGGCTGCTCGACGTCAACCCGGCCTACTGCCGGCAATCGGGCTACACGCGCGACGAACTGCTGCGCCTGCGAATTGCCGACCTGGAAGCGGCCGAGCGAGACAGCGACACCACCGGGCACATACAACGGGTTTTGCGGGCGGGCAGCGACCAGTTCGAATCGACGCATCGCCGCAAGGATGGATCGTTGTGGCATGTCGAGATCAGCGCCACCCGCCATGGTTTGACCAATGAGCAGTTGATCGTCTTCCTGCGCGACATCAGCGAGCGCAAACAGGCCGAGCTGGCCTTGCGCCAAAGCGAGTCGCGCGTGCAGAGCAAGCTCAACGCCATTCTCTCACCGGAAGGCGACGTCGAGCTTCTGCAACTCAAAGACATCATCGATCTCCCGGTAATCCAGGCGATGATGGACGATTTCTTCAAGGTCACGGGAATTCTGAGCGCGATTCTCGACACCTCGGGAAACGTGCTGATCGCGGTCGGCTGGCAGGATATCTGTACCAAGTTTCACCGCGTCAATCCACAGATGTGTCTGAACTGCACCGAAAGCGACACGCAACTCTCGCAGGGCGTAGCCCCCGGAGCCGTCAAGTTCTACCGCTGCAAGAACAATCTCTGGGACGTCGTGACTCCGCTGATGCTCGGCGACCGACACGTCGGCAACCTGTTCTCCGGACAGTTCTTCTTTGATGACGATCTGATCGACCCGGAAGTCTTTCGCGCTCAAGCGCGCGCCAACGGCCTTGATGAAACCGAGTACATGGCGGCGCTTGATCGTGTGCCGCGTTTTAGCCGCGAGCGGATCGACGCGGCGATGTCGTTCTTCAAGCAGTTGGCGCAAACGATTTCGCAGTTGAGCTACAGCAGCATCAAGCTGGCACGATTGAGCACCGACATCACCCGGCTCAATACCGAACTTGAGCAACGCGTCGTGGCGCGCACCGCCGCCCTCGAGGCCGCCAACCGCTCGCTGACCCAGGCAAAGTTACAGGCTGAAGCAGCCAATCAGGCCAAGAGTGCGTTCCTGTCCAACATGAGCCACGAGATCCGCACGCCGATGAACGCCATCATCGGCATGGCTCATCTGCTGCGGCGCGGCGGCGTTACGGCCGAGCAAGCGGATCGCCTCGACAAGATCGATGCCGCCAGCGATCACCTGTTGAATGTCATCAACAACATCCTCGACCTGTCCAAGATCGAAGCCGGCAAACTCGTCCTCGCCGACGCGCCGGTTTCGATCAACAGCCTGCTCGCCAATGTCGTTTCGATCATGGCCGCGCGGGCTCAGGACAAGGGACTCAACTTAAAGATAGAAAGCGACGTCTTCCCGTCCTGGCTGCAAGGCGACCCGACCCGGCTGCAGCAGGCGGTACTCAACTACGTCACCAACGCCATCAAATTCACGGCGAGCGGGACGATCACCTTGCGCGCCATCAAGCAGGAAAACGCGGACAATGAAGTGCGCGTGCGTTTCGAAGTCGAAGATACGGGAATCGGCATCTCACCCGAAGCATCGGCTCGTCTGTTCAACGCCTTTGAACAGGCTGACAATTCGACCTCGCGCGCCTACGGTGGCACCGGGCTTGGCCTGGTGATCACCAAACGCCTGGCCGCACTGATGGGCGGCGACGCGGGGGTGGTGAGCACCCCGGGCGTTGGCAGCACCTTCTGGTTTACCGCGCGTCTGGCCAAGACAGATCACCGCGACGATCTCACGGTGTCGGCACCCAGCGATGCCGAGGCGCTGATCCGCCTGCACTATCGGGGTCGTCGCATCCTGCTGGTCGACGACGAACCGATCAATCTGGAAGTGGCCAGGACCGTTCTGGATCAATCAGGGCTGGTGGTCGATACCGCCGAAGACGGTGAGCAAGCGGTCGAACGGGCACGTCAAACGGCCTATGCAGTGATCCTGATGGACATGCAGATGCCCAGGCTCGATGGCCTGGAAGCGACTCGACAGATCCGTTCGCTGCCCGGGCACCGCACCACGCCGATCCTGGCAATGACCGCCAATGCCTTCAACGAAGACAAACTGCGCTGCTTCGACGCCGGCATGAATGACTTCCTGGTCAAACCCTTTAACCCCGACCAGCTTTTCGCCAGCTTGCACAAATGGCTTGAATTGGGTCACGCATGAACAGGATCATCGAAGTTTGCATCCCGAAATATCCAGAGTGCTGGAGTTCTTGCGGCAACTGCGGCAGCGGCGAGGTCAGCGTCGACGACGTGCTGGTGCTGCCCGGTGACGCCGTCGCGCGCGATGACACGCTGATCGTCCTGGAAACCGGCAAGGTCGCGATCGACATCCCGGCGCCACGCGCAGGGACGATCGTCGAGCTGTTCGTTGCGGCCGGCGATCTGGTCGGCGAAGGACAACTGATCGCCACGCTTGAAATCGGCGAAGGCTGAGCGAATCGATCGGCCGGGCAGGTACAATGGCGCACACCTTTTGAGGAGCTGGCCATGAGCCTTAACAGCAAACCCACGCCCTTGGTACTGACCGTGATCGGCGACGATCGGCCGGGCCTGGTCGAACAACTGGCGACGGTGATCAGTTCGCACCACGGCAATTGGCTTGAATCGTCGATGTCGCACCTGTCGGGAAAATTCGCCGGGATCGTGTGTATCAGCGTCGCCGACGCGCAGCTCGACCCGCTCAAGGCCGCGCTGGCGGCGCTCCCTGGCCTGCGCATCACCGCCGAGGCCGGCGCAGAGGCCGGCAAAGATAGCGAGCCGCGCGCCAGTCGGCGGCTCAAGCTGTCACTGGTCGGCCACGACCGCATCGGCATCGTGCGCGAGGTTTCCCAAGTCCTGGCGCGGCACGCGATCAACGTCGAAGAGCTATCGACGCACACCGCCAGCGCGCCAATGTCGGCCGAAATCCTGTTCCATGCCAGCGCCGAACTGACCGCAGCTGCGGGCCTCGACGCGCACGCGCTGACCGCCGATCTGGAGCAGATTTCGAACGACCTGATGGTCGACATCACACTCGACGAGGCCATCCGCGGCTGATGCCCGGGCGTGCGCATCAAGGCTCGACGGGCAAGCGCTCGTCGTCGTAGCTGACCTCGATGCGCATGACCGCGCCAACCTTTTGCCCGTTCAATTCGCCGGGCGCAAAGCGCACCAAACGGAAGGCGTCAGCGACCGCAGCGATTCGATCCGCAGGCAGTTCGCTGCGCTCGACCGACAGATCGACCACCGCCCCCTGCTCGTCGATCCACAGCGCCAGCACCACCTCGCCAGTCCCCCCGGCGTCGAGCACCGGCTCGCTGAGCGCGACGGGCCTGATGGTCAGCGCCTCGGCTGCGTAAAACGCGGGACCTGTTTGCCGATTCGAGCCCAGTTCATCGTCGGCCGAAGGCTCGGGAACGCTGCGCGCCGGTTCGAGCACCGGCGCTGAAGCGCGTTCCTGGCGCCGCGGTTCGGGCGCCACGGCACGCACGGTGCAACTGAGCGACGCCTGCAGCGACGGCACAGCAGCGCCTTCGGCAAGCCTGCCGCCACCGCTTCTACCCGGGCAGGGAAAGCAGATCAACGACAGGTGAATCAGCAGCGAGACGAGCAGTAGCGGCGCCAGGCCGTCGACGCGCCAGATTGCCGCCCGTTGCAACGCCCGCGGCTCGAACATCGGCCGCTGCTACTCGCTGACCAGTTCGCGCCACGACACGCGGCGGGTCGCCCCGGCCACCGGGGCGGTCGGCACGACCCCACCGACCGAGCCGCCCAGATCGCTGCCATCGGCACCGCCGGCCGCCGCGCCCGAACCGGAAGTCCGAACCAGGTAGCGAATCGAGCCATTGACCTTGAGCACGATCGGTCGCGTCGCGATGACGTTGCCGAGGCTGACGCCGCTCACCGCCGCGGTGCCCTGCACCGGCGCCCCGGTCTTGTAGTCGAGCGCGTAGAGATAGCTGGCCGAAGCGTCGGGGGTTTCGGTGCCACAGGCGTTGGCGCTCGAGTTGTTGGGGGCGATCGTGGTAAACAGCAAAGTGCCGAGCGCCAGCACCGAGTCGGTGACCGAGCGCTCGCCACCGGTGAGGAAATCGACGTACCAGCCGTTCTTGAGGTCCCAATCGACCGCATTGTTGGTGCTGGTACGTACCGACTGGCCCGGAGTGCACCAGCTGGTCGGCGCGCCGGACGGACAGGTGCCGCTGGTCAGCGTCTGGCGGACAAAAAGGCTGGCGCTCAGGCGCGGATCACCCAGCGTCACCGCATCGGGATCGTCCTTGACCGCGTAGTAGCTCTCGACCTGCGCATTGGTCAGGTCGCTGATTCCCAGATAGCGCCCGGTCCCGACGAACACCACCGTCTTCCCGTTGATCGTCGCGGTGGTCGGCCTGGCGGTGATCGGCTGCGGATTGCCCGAAGGATCGGTGAAACTGACCAGCAGCTTGGCGTCGTAACCGCTCGGTGCGATCGTGTTGTTGATGTCGAAACGCCAGAGGTTGCCGAGCAGATCTCCGCCATACACGGCATCGGTCGTGTTGTTGGTGTCGGCGCTCGCCGAATGCGCGCTGATTCGCGCCAGGCCGCTGGGCGTTGCGGCGCTGCCGACGCCGGTACTGATCGTTCTGATCAGGGCACCGGTATTGGCGTTGAGCACGTAGAGCCGGCCGACGCCGTCGGCATTGTTGTAGCCGGAGGCGACGATCACCACCCAGGTGCCGTCGGCGAGCTTGGTGATCCGCGGATTGCCGTAGCTGTAGCCGAGGTTGGCGTCGGAGAATTCCCAGAGCAGGGTCGGGCTCGCCGGGTTGGTGATGTCGAGCGCAAAATAGCCTTTGCCGCCGCGATTGAGCCCGCCGACCAGAATCGTCTTCCATTGCGCGGCGGTGCACGTCGACGTCGGCGCATTCGGGCAGATGTCTCCGGTTTCCGGCGAGTTATCGACCGAATACTGGTGGTGCGAGCTGTAGTTCATGTCCGCCAGCTTGTAGAGGTTGGGCAGAACGAAGCTCGGAATGTAGGCCCACGTCTCTTCGCCGCTCTCGGCATCAAAGGAGTGCACCATGCCGTCGTTGGCCGAAACATAGACTTTGCCGCTGCGGCCCGCTTTGGCAGCCTTGAAAGCGCCGTAATTGGTGTCGGTGTAATTGAACGCCGGCACTTTGACGTAGCGCCCCTCGGACGAGATGATGTCGCCCAGTACATGGGTGCGCTTGCGATAGAAAGTCGTCTCGTTGCTGCGATCGCCGCGCAGGAAGTTGACCAGCGCCTCGCCCGCCGCACCGCCGGTGGCGACGGTGTTATTGCTCTGCTGCACAGCGCTGAGGCAGGTCGCACCGGACGAACAGAACTGCGACAGACCGGCGGTCGCCGAGGCATAGGTCAGCGCCGGCGTCGTGAAATGAGAACCCAGCGAAGCGCTGACCAGATCGGCCCACAGGAAGGGGATCAGGGCGCCACCGCCCTTGGTGTAAAGCGTTCGCGTCGTCGGCACGACGACCGCGCTGCCGCTGGCGTCATTGACGACAGCCGTTTTGCTCGTATCGGTGCTGCCGAAGTCGGCGCCGCTCACGTATTCGGTCGTCACCCGGTAGCAGGTCGTGCCGTTTCTGAAAACACTGCCGACGGCATAACTGGTGGTCGCTGTCCACACCGTCGTCGCGCAGTCGAGCAAGCGCATCGCCGACCACTGCTGGGAACTCAAGACACCGGCGCTGTCGATTTGCTGGCGAATCAGTTCGCCA
>Ga0316604_10001875_pt1 | contig 17345 bp, 16 predicted proteins | sample OWC_soil_day20_C_FD_207650 | JGI IMG/M metagenome (GOLD analysis project Ga0316604, IMG submission 207650) | Wetland soil microbial communities from Old Woman Creek delta, Ohio, United States - OWC_soil_day20_CT | ecosystem: Environmental > Terrestrial > Soil > Wetlands | place: USA: Ohio... | reverse complement strand
GTATAGAGAGGAGGATGTGAAAGCAAATCCAGTTTTCTTTCAAATTCTACAAAATTATATTCAAAAAGATGGAAGTTTAATTTTATTAGGTTGTTTCACTGCCGCTCCACAATTGAAAGGCTCTGAATATTTGGCAACATTGGCAACTACTATAAACAGACAGGTGTATGGTAATATGGGTGAAAGTACATTATCTTCATTAACAGCATTCACTAATAAGCCAATTGGGGAGAGACCAAACGTAAGAACAACAGGCAATAACAGCTATTTTGAAATGGGAGTTCAAAATGGTGGATTATGGTCAAAGGCTTCCCCAAATGGAACAGTAGATACAAATATTGGAAATTTAAGATTGAGCCCTTCAGGGGAGCCTTCATTTATTCCCCCATCAATAGCAGCACCAACGAAATTACCATCATTACAACAAATTTTGAAATTTTAATGAGAAATCTTCTTCCTTATATATTATTAGTAGTTTGGGTCATTGCCGGAGCATGTAGAAAAGTATTTCAAAAGGTCAATTATTGCGGATTTAATTATAATGAACTGGTACCAGACAGTAGTTGTATCAGTGGTATGAGAGTTACGGCAGAATACCTAAATAATGAATTAAATGCGCTGGATTTTTATTCACAAAATAAATTAGTTAAGCGAGATACGGTATTAACAGTTGATAATAATGAGGCTTATATTTCCCAGTTCAATCTATTGAGGAATGATATCCTAAAAGTTTCGACCCAACTGAATGATACAACTAGGACATTTATCTTTTTTAGAAAGAATAATAGTTATGAACTTGGAATGCTCGAAAGTAATTATAGTGATTCTACTATCAAAGTAGAAGTATTTATCAATTCCAGGTTTACCACGAATTTGATAAGACGAGGAACTGTTGATTCTTTGAGGAATTATATGGACTTTGCACCGCCGCCGTTACCTTATGATTATGTAATAATAAAATACCTTTATACTGATAGTACATTACAATATCAAAGGCTAGAGGCACATAGTAATTTAAGAGGATTAGGTGGACCTGATTATTACGAGGTAATACCTAACCCTTATCATTGCATTTATCTGGACATGGAATTAATTGAAGAAAGATCAACCTTAATGTTATATAAACAGTTAAATGATTTGTTATATTGAAACATTCAGACTCCAAAGAATAGGAGTAAGAAAATTAGTACTTTTTTTAATAACATTCTGTCTTCTAGTATCTTCCTCATATGCCCAGGACGATAGTAAAAAAAGGTATGAAGATGCTCTTATGAAAATAAGTTTTTTATTGCAGCAAAATGCCCATGGTAGTTTTAAGCAGGGCGTTTTTCTTACAGAAAATGCTTTCCTGGATAATAATATTACTTATGAAGAATTTGATAATAAAATTCAATTTCTCGCAAACATTGCTCGTCGATATTGTAAAGCCAAAAGTCTTTATGAATATCGTATGGATGATAGCTTAAATGTAATTAAGAATTTAGCCATTTTTAGTGTAATTGCTGATACAACAAGGCTATCGGGAGAAAAAGGGAAAGAAGTAATTCTCTATCCATACAATTACAATTTTGAAGACCCTCAAGGTGAAAAGGACTGGAAAAATACTTTTGTTATTTTTCTTCTTGACAATAATAAAGGTAATTGTCATTCCTTACCATATTTATACAAAATTCTTGCTGATGAACTATCTGCAACTTGCTGGATTTCTTTGGCTCCTTATCATATTTATATAAAGAACCGTTGTAAACAAACTGGATGGTACAATACAGAATTGAGTAGCAGGCAATTTCCCGTAGATGCTTGGATAACAGCATCTGGGTATATCTCAATGGACGCGATAAGAAGTGGCATTTATATGGATACATTAAGTAACAAGCAGGCTCTTGCAAACTGTGTGTTAGATCTGGCCAAAGGGTATGAGCGTAAAACTCATAATTATACCGATAGCTTTATTGTACGTTGTTGTGACTTAGTTCTGAAATATCACCCCAAAAATATAAATGCAATTGTCTATAAAGCAGAAATATTGAAGAAGAACTATCAAAGTTACAGAAAATTAGACATGGAACGAGCTGTTAGTTTGTATTATAATAATATGGAGGCATTATATATAAAAGCCATGGATTTAGGTTATAAGGAGATGCCAGAAAGAATGTACCGGGAATGGATACAATCTTTATCTGATCAGAAGGGAAAGTATTTAGATAAGTGTCACATTCATTGACCGTCACCTGAGATGGTGATTGACTAATTATTTAGAAAATACTATATACAAAAAGGCCTGTAAGCCAAAGACTTACAGGCCAAGTGCCCAGAACTGGAACAAATTATGTGCTCTAAGCCAATGATTTATGAAAGTTGTGTGTCAAGTATGCGTCAAAGATTCTAAAATATTGGGTAAGTAATGCTTTTGCACACTTCCTTACGTATTTTACCTGTCAGTGCAAATTTATAAATTAAAGATTTAAGCTCAAAATGTCATATTCTAAAATATAATTGGGTATGAGAATTTCACCATGATATTGGATTCTGTAGTAATTAGTAAATTACACTTGCTTTGATATAATTCTAATATTATAGGCTTCAGTTTGATTCAAATGTATTACATTGTAATACAATTACTTTATTGTATTTTGGTTTGCAATACTTCCAATAACAAAAATATTCTTTTGTTCGTAAGGGATAAAATGTATTCTGCCAGCTCCAGGCGTAAACCTAGAATGCCATGAAAATAATCTCTGTATACCGTCTGGACACTTTATTGTAAGTTGCTGTTTAAAATCACGGAGTCTCGAATCAGATTCTGGAGTAGTTAGTGTAGGGAAATCGGATGGTTTAACTCCCACTCCTGTACAATTAATAGCAGTATTTTGAAGATCAAAAAGGCGATCAACGATAGGTGTAAAACCTAAACTATTTGAATTAAGATATGCGATCTGTTCTCTCACCGATTCACAAAAAATCAAATTCGGAAATAACTCGTCCTTTTTTAACCATAGTTCTTTACCATTTGCGATAGTGTTTTTTACTTTAGAAGTAATAAATTTTTGATGAATAACGGCATGAGCATCGGAGGAAATGTTTAATGCAATACCAGGCTTTACGTCCTCAACAATGTTACCTTCATTATCTTCACCAGCAATAGTAACTGATACAGGATACCTATCTAATGACCACTTTAAAGCGTCATAGCTCAATGCAACGGAATTAAATAAAATATCACAAGCCAGGCCTAATCCAATACAAGCCTGATCATTATATTCCATCTTCAAAATAATACCGTTATCATTCTCATATTTTACAAGTATCTCATCAACAAAAGGAACTGATCCCATTACACTTTTTAATAAGATTCTTAAATCTTCATCAGCATTATGATCTGAAATCCAATGCAAAAAAGTATAATTTGGTGCAAATTGATGGTTATAAAAAGTAGAATTAACTTTTATTTCTCTCATACCAATAACCCGACAATCCTTATAACATTCACCTAAAGCTGAAAAAAGCGTTATCACATCTTCTTTTGCCGGCATATTAGGGAGAGATAGCTCATTTATAAATGACTGCATAAAATTACTAAATAAGCTTTGTTAGCATATCATCCCAAACGTCAAAAAAATCTGCTGGTCTATGACTTAATTTCCCCCTATCTAATAGCCTTACATAATCTATATAGTGATTAAATCTATTAGATGCAACAGTCCCAGTAAAAAATAACAAATGAACTAATTCTTTATCAATCATTTGTTCTTTTACTGCATAACGAATACCATTTAAAATATGATCCGAATGAGTTTCTACAATAAGTTGCACACCATTAGCGGCTGCCTTCGCTAGTAGGACTCCTAATTCCGCCTGACCTCTTGGATGTATATGTGCTTCAGGATTTTCGATTAAGAGGAGCGAGCCAGGCTCAGAAGCTAAGATAGAAACCAAAAGAGGGAATACATACGTAAGTCCAAAACCAACATTTTGAGAACGATAGGGCCCAGGATTATCTTGAGAAATTAGAAATTCAAATGAGAGTGTATTTGTTCCAGAATCGGGCTGGTCTTTAATTCTTGCCTGTGCTCCAGGCCTGATTATTCCTAACCAAGCATTAACTTGCTCATAAAGAGTAGGCCCAATTTCGACTTGTAATTGCGTCTCTTTATTCAGAGGAACATAGTGCAGACCTTTAATTGGAATTGACTTACCCTGATTGTAACTAAAATAATTCGCTGCATATTCACCTCTTACACCTAATTGATTCTGATGTATAACCTTAAACGAAGAGGTGTCATAGTATGGACGGGGGCCAATTCTTTCAGCATTTAAATAATGAAACTTTGTGTTAAACAAAGCTAACTTTTCTATTTCTTCTGTTCCTCCCCTCCAAATTTCATTCAAGGAGTCAAAATTATCTTCAGCAGACCACGTCCATGCAGGAGAATTTTCGTTCTCTGCTGATATGCTAATACTAATTTCTTTCTTGTTAAAGTATCTATATAACAAATCATAACTGTTTCCAATATTGACATACTCTCCATTAAGACCTAATCTATACTGAGAATTTAACAGTCCATTTTCAAAATTTTGCCTTAATAAAAGTAATGACTGAATTACTGATGATTTCCCCATACCATTTAACCCAGCAAGGAGATTTAAATTGGATAAGTGAATCAATTCATCTTGAAAACATTTAAAGTTTTGAAGATGTAAGCTTTTAATCATTTGATTACATTATTAAATAATTCATTAATTTTTTCGTGTCTTCTTTTGACACTAAGTGCATCTCCGGTAGAAGAACTTATTGAAAGATAGAACTCCCTATCATTTCCACATAGATTCATCAAACCTTCATCAACCAAATTCTTCCTAAACACAAGTTTCTCTAATTCTTCGTCACTCCTTTTGGCAAGTGCAACGGATATACATTCAAACAGAGCCTTGTTTATAGGTTTTCTTCTTTCCTCAGGTTCATATTTTTTCCTAAAAGCATATTTTCCAAAAATATTGAATGAAGCTTTCATTGCATTTTTGAAAGCAAATTTTATTTGCTCCAACTCTTGATTAGATTTGGTATTCGCAAGAGCCATCCCATTATTCAAAAAAGATTCCAAATCTGGTTGATAATTTTCCCAACTAAGATAAAATGCTAAAAATCGTGTAGTATAGTCTCTGTCCTCCATTCTATCACTAGGAACATTTCCCCCCATTGCATTGATAAATTCATCAGATTGTGCTAAGTCCGCAACAAGCCCAGCAACCGGTCCCTGATTAAGTGCATGCCTTATTTCTTGTGGCGACAAAACAAGGCCTCCGGTATTAATTCTTTTGAAAATATTAAATTTAACCTCCTTAGGAGTTCCCGGATTTATAATATATGCTGTAATCGCTGTTTCTTCAACCCGGCTTTGCAAATATTCTGGTAAATCATTCCACCTTTTACCATTAAATTCTTTCAAATATTCAAGTCCCTGCAACTCAAAATTCATTTCAAGAATGAAATTTTTAAGAGTACCTATTCTCTGTAAGCCGTCAACAATAAGCCAAATATCTGAAGTGGCATCAAAATAAAACGCAGGTAATGGAATTCTAACTAGCAAAGATTCTATTAACCGACTTTGAGCCTCCGGTTTCCAAAGATTTGCTTTTCGTTGAAATTCAGTATCAAGGTTAATTCTCGATGTTGCTAGTCTTCTTAATAGAGAAATTATTGTTAACGGTTGGGGACGAATATCAATTTTTGTCGGATCAAAAGGATGTGTAATTACGGCTTCACCTTTTTGCTCTTCTTCAGAAAAAGGAATTTGAGTCAGTCGCATCTCCTCTTGTTCTCTAAGTCCATTTATGTCATCCATCATTGAAAATAATTTACTAAATTCTAAAAGGTTATTCAAACAACTATTTGTTAATGAAGATTTTTGATATTTAAAAATTTTTAAATAAAATGTTTTTATAAACATCACAAGTTAAGCAAATACTAAATAATATATGCAGAACCCTAAAAACAAGTTGGCAGCACAAGAATATTGGTATTTTTAATTCATTTCTTAAGATTCGAGAAAAATTGTAACCTTGTTGAAAATGCATGAAATGTTTAAATTGGACCTGTAAATACATATTGTAAAAAAAATTAATTGGATGTTTAGGATTTACCCAGCTTGGCAGTAACCAAATATAATATTAGAAATGAATGCAGTAGAGATTGAAGAAGCTATATCATTATTAGCAGAACAGCCTTTTATTCCAGCCGAATTCCCCTATGCGTTTTTGGAAGCATTTGGTAATAAAGCAACCACTATTAAACGTCTAAAAACAGGAAATAATAATAAATCAGACCTTAAAGGTGGCGTTTTACAACATAATAACATCCACATTGTCACTTGCGATGAAGGTCAAGTGGCGGAGAAGCTAATAAAACTTAAAGAAAGTCCTGCAACAACTAAGGCTAAAGTAAAGTTTATTTTGGCATGTGATGGAAAGGAATTTCAGGCTGAAGATCTTAACAGTGGTGAAACTATCGCGTGTGATTATAAGTCATTTCATAATCACTTTGGATTTTTCCTGCCGTTGGCAGGAATTAGCACTATCAAACAGATTCGTGAGAACTCCTTCGACATAAAGGCTACGAGTCGCCTAAATAAACTTTACATCGAATTACTACGCCATAATCCGGAATGGGCATCTGCAGAACGTCGCCATGACATGAATCATTTTTTGGCGCGTTTAATTTTTTGCTTCTTTGCGGAAGATACGGATATATTCATAGGAGATCATCTTTTTACAGAAACTGTTCAAAAGATGAGTTCGGCGGATGCGACTGATACACATGAAATCATCAGCGAAATCTTTAGGGCGATGGACATAAAGCAGGAGGAACGTGCTGAGAAGAAAGTCAAAAATTGGGCTAATAAATTTCCCTATGTCAATGGGCAACTATTTTCTGGATCGACCGAAACACCAAAATTTACAAAAATTGCACGATCTTATCTACTTCATATAGGTAATCTTGACTGGAAAAAAATCAACCCGGATATTTTCGGATCTATGATTCAAGCCGTTGCTGATGAAAACGAGCGTAGTTCTTTAGGGATGCACTATACATCTGTACCGAATATACTTAAAGTCCTAAATCCATTATTTATTGATGATTTAAAGACACAATTGGAAGAAGCTGGTGAAAATCCTCGAAAATTATTAAACTTACGAAAACGTATCTCTCGAATTCGTGTTTTTGATCCAGCTTGTGGGTCAGGTAATTTCTTGGTGATCGCCTACAAACAATTACGTGAAATTGAAAATGAAATTAACAAGCGCCGTAAGGAGAAGAGCAAGGCCTCTGAGATTCCCCTCACTAATTTTAGGGGGATAGAATTACGTGATTTCTCAGCAGAAATTGCTCGATTAGCGCTTATAATTGCCGAATATCAGTGTGATACTCTCTACCGTGGGCAGAAACTGGCTCTTGCTGAGTTTTTACCACTGGATGGAGAAAATTGGATAATATGCGGAAATGCTCTTCGTCTGGATTGGGCGGGTGTAATGGATGTTAAAGGAAGTGGAGTGAACCTCGTTGGCAACGATTTATTTTCGATCCCAATTGACCAGGCTCAAATCGACTTTGAAAATGAAGGCGGGGAAACCTATATATGTGGTAACCCTCCTTATCTGGGGGCCACTTGGCAATCAAATGAACAGAAAGCTGATTTGAAGGCCATATTTAACGATAAAATAGAGACTTGGAAATCGTTGGACTATGTAGCCGGTTGGTTCATGAAAGCAGCTGAATTTGGACTGCAAACTAACGCTGCCTCTGCATTTGTATCTACCAATTCAATATGTCAAGGGCAGCAAGTACCAATTCTTTGGCCTTTGATTTTCAAGACAGGGCATGAAATTATTTTTGCTCATACTTCGTTTAAATGGAATAATTTAGCTAGCTACAATGCTGGAGTTACTGTTGTAATTGTTGGAATATCCAATCAAATTATGAAAATTCGACGCTTATTTTCAATCGGAGAAAATGGCGAAACAATAGAGAAAAAGGCTGATAATATAAATGCTTATTTAGTTTCTGGAAACAATGTTATTGTAGACAAAGCATTAAAGCCCTTAAATGGTTTGCATGAAATGGTTAGGGGAAATATGCCATATGATGGCGGCAATCTTCTAATGTCGGCGGATGAGGTTTTAACTCTACAGTTGTCAAAGAAACAGCAAGAAAGGTTTATTAGACGCATATATGGCTCAGCTGAGTTTATTAAGGGAATGCAACGGTATTGCCTTTGGGTTGATGATGGATTTCTGAATGAGGCAATGAAGATTGATTCAATTAGAAAAAGAGTTGAGCGCGTGCGGGAAATGCGATTAGCAAGTAGTGATAAAGGAGCAAATGATCTCGCAAAACGAGCACATCAAATGCGTGAAATGAATATAGGGGAAAATCATACAATTGCAATTCCTGCTATAACTTCTGAGAATAGAGATTTCTTGCCCTGTGGAGTTCTGGACAATAAAACTGTTGTAACTAATAAGGTATATGCTTTATATGATGCTCCACTTTGGAATTTGGCGTTAGTCGCTTCAAGGTTACACTGGGTTTGGATTGGTGCAGTATGTGTCAGATTAGAAATGCGTTTTTCATATTCGAATACGCTGGGTTGGAATACTTTTCCAGTACCGACTTTGACAGCAAAGAACAAGGAAGATTTGAATTCATGCGCAGAGGAAATTCTGATTGCGCGAGAACGTCATTTTCCAGCTACTATTGCCGATTTATATGATCCGGAAACAATGCCAGAAGATTTGCGTCGAGCCCATGAGCGCAATGATGAAGTTTTAGAAAGGATCTATATAGGCCGTCGTTTTAAGAATGACACCGAACGTCTCGAAAAACTATTTGACCTTTATATTACAATGACCCTAAGATGATAGGCTAAAAATGACAGATAAAAAGTTTTTCCCCTCAGTGACTGTCAATTACAAAGGCACTGGAAGCTCAACAAATTCTAACGAGCTTGGTATGCGGCAAATGCAAGAACGTGTGTATAATAAGCGCGGAGAACAATATTTGCTAATTAAATCTCCTCCAGCTTCTGGAAAGAGCCGAGCATTGATGTTTATTGCCCTGGACAAATTATATAATCAGGGAATCAAACAAGCCATTATTGCGGTGCCTGAGAAGTCTATCGGCTCAAGTTTTGCCAATGAACCACTTTCGAAATTTGGATACTACTATGACTGGCATGTGGAACCAAAATGGAACCTTTGTAATGCTCCTGGAGAGGATGGAAGTAAGGTTAATTCTGTTAAATCTTTCCTTGAAAGCAATGACAAGGTGCTGATTTGCACGCATGCTACCTTCCGATTTGCAGTAGAGCGATTTGGTATCGAGTTTTTTGATGACCGACTGATCGCGATTGATGAATTCCACCACGTCAGTGCTGATGAAAGTAATGTACTTGGCTCCCAACTAAAGCAGCTAGTTGCAAGGAATAAGGTACATATCGTCGCCATGACTGGTTCTTATTTTCGTGGAGATGCAAATCCAGTTTTGATGCCGGAAGACGAGGCCCAATTTGATACTGTTACTTATACATATTATGAGCAGCTTAATGGATATGAATTTCTCAAAACACTTAACATTGGCTACTATTTTTATAGTTCTGCTTATGTCGATGAGATTTTGAGTGTCCTCAATCCAAATGAAAAAACCATAATTCATATACCTAACGTCAATTCCAGAGAAAGCATGGGTGATAAAATAAAGGAAGTCAATCATATCATGCATGAGTTAGGAGAATGGATGGGAGTTGATGAAAAAACCGGTTTTCATTTGATAAAAACCTCCGAAGGCAAAATTCTAAAAATTGCTGATCTTGTAGACGATGATCTTGCGAAGCGTAATAAGGTTTCTGCATCATTAAAATTGCCGGAGGCTAAAAAAAAACGTGACCATATTGATATTATAATTGCACTTGGCATGGCTAAAGAAGGTTTTGATTGGATTTGGTGTGAACATGCTCTAACAGTAGGCTATCGATCCAGCTTGACCGAAATCGTTCAGATCATTGGCCGTACAACTCGTGATGCGCCAAATAAAACACACGCTCGATTTTCCAACTTAATTGCTGAAGTCGATGCTTCAGAAGGGGCTGTTACAGATGCAGTTAATGATACACTTAAAGCTATTTCTGCTAGCCTGCTGATGGAACAAGTGCTTGCTCCGAGGTTCAATTTTACCCCAAAGAAACCACAAAGTGGACCTATCGATGGATTTGATTACGGAGACGGTGGGTATGATCCGGACAAAGAAAATGTTGGATTCAATGAGCTGACCGGCCAGTTTCAAATTGAAATTAAAGGACTTTCAATGCCCCAAACTGAAAACGCGCAGCGAATTTGCGAGCAGGACTTGAATGAGGTAATTGCCGCATTTGCGCAAGATAAACTAACGATTGAACGCGGTCTTTTTGATAAAGAGGTTGTCCCACAAGAATTAACCCAAATTCGAATGGGCAAAATAATCAGGAATAGATATCCAGAATTAGGCGAGGAGGACGTAGAAGCCATAAGACAACATGCTATCGCGGCACTAAACTTGACGCAGAAAGCAAAAGAAACATTGAATAACGATGAAGAACTCAGTAGTCGTGGTAATACAGCTTTAATTGACGGAGTAAGAAGATTTGCAATGGATGTACGTGAGCTCGATGTAGACTGGATTGATAGTATTAATCCATTCAGTGAAGCTTATTCAATATTAAGTAAAGCAATGACAGAACAAAGTCTAAGAGCTATGGCTGAAGTCATTTCTGGCAAAAAACCCAATATATCATTAGACGAAGCACGCGAGCTTGCAAAACGGGCTTTAAAATTTAAGAAAGAGCGAGGTCGATTACCAGAAATTGCATCTGCTGATCCATGGGAACAACGTATGGCGCAAGGTATTGCTTATCTTGCACGTATAAAAGCTGAAGAAAAAAATGGCTAAGAAAAAGAAACTTACGGATGAAGACGAAGCACTTTTAGCAGAACTTGGGATTGAAATAGAATCCAAGAAAGCCGGCCTTCACACTGCACGTGAAGAGCGGATTATAGCAGGTTTTGAAGAAATTCAGAAATTTGTCGAAGAGAATGCTTGTCTACCGGAGCATGGTGAGGATAAGGATATCTTTGAGAGGCTGTATGCTGTTAGGCTTGATGCAATCCGCAAACAGGAAGAATGCAGAAGACTTCTCAAAGATCTGGATTTCCAAAACCTTTTGGATGAAGATCATAGAGGTACTGCTAACATTCCCGATAATATGAATGACGATGAACTGCTCGCTCAACTCGGTGTAGATGAAAATCAAGAAAATTCGATTACTAACTTGAAACATGTTGCATCTCGCGCAGAAAAAAAGGCTGCAGAAGAAATTGCCAACCGTACTCGCTGCGAAGATTTCGGACGATTTAAACCACTGTTTGAGGAAGTTAAGAAAGATATTGATAAAGGTTATAGAAACACAATTCGCTTTAGAAAAGATGCAGGTTTCACCAAAACTTCACTTAAAGTTGGACAATTTATTATCATAGGGGGCCAACTTTCATATATTGAGGAAATTGGAGAAAGTTTTAAAGCTCCTAATGGAGATGATGATGCTAGGTTACGAGTTATTTATGGCAATGGAACTGAAAGTAATATTTTGCTGAGGTCACTTATTCGGGCAATGTATAAAGACGAAACAAGTCGTTTTATCACTGAACTCAATAACGGCCCTCTTTTCTCAGGTGAATACGATGAGGACGATATTGAAGCCGGTACGATATATGTACTTCGCAGTTTATCCGAGCATCCCGTGGTCAAGCAAAACATGAATATCGTTCATAAAATTGGAGTAACGGGTGGGGACGTAAAAAAGCGCCTTGCGAATGCAAAATTTGACCCAACCTTTCTTATGGCTGATGTAGAAATCGTTGCGACGTATAATTTGGCCAATATAAATAGGACAAGGCTTGAAAGAATTATTCACCAATTTTTTAGTAAAGCAAAATTAGATATTGAATTAATGGATCGCTTTGGTAAAATAGTAACCGCCCAGGAGTGGTTTTTGGTTCCGATCTTTATTGTTGACGAAATGGTAGAAAAAATAAAAGATGGCACTGTCAGCGATTACTATTATGATCCTAGCTCAGTGGTACTGAAGAAATATTAGACTAAACATGTAGGTATTTCTTATGAAAACCTATAATGCTTTGTAGGAGATAATGTAATCGGCATACTCGTAAAATATGCCGATTATCTTTATGATAAAAATGTCCGCTAGATATTAGTTAATCCCCTTAAATAGACGGCATTTTTTCACTTGATTTCAAGTGAGTATTCATATGTTTGAAAAGAAAAAATAATTTTATCTTTAATGAAGGGGATCTATTCTATGAATAATCTTTAACACTTCCTGGTGTTCCGAAAATATTCAGTATATATTGAACCTGAATTACATTATAATAACGCCCCTCCCTCTTACCAATTTTTTCTTCGTGCGGCTTTAACCATCGAACGAATACCCTTGGACTAATACCATAAAAGCCTGCCAGCTCACTTATAGTATATGCCTTTAGTCCTTCGGATAAAGGATTATTATTAGACCTCATAAGACCAGATGTTGAAATGGGTTAAACGGATATAGGTTTAATGATGTGTGCTATTTAATGGTACTGTCTAATGGATGTTGCGTAGTTTTTAACGTTAGGAAATTTGGTTACTAACTGACCTTTTATCAATTATTTTGTTGTGGTTTTTATCCCAGGATTTAAAAAAAAATGTTACGAAAATTAAGCCAAAAAACGACACAGTGAGCGCCCATTTTTCAATCATTAAAATATTAAAATTTTAAATGCCTGATTGCTAATAATTATATATAGTAAAACCTTTATCCTTTAAATAAAATTTAACAAAATGCTATCTTATTTTTATTCAGACATTCGGCAATGGCGACATCATACTGGATTATCAGGTAAAAAGTCCTTAATTGAGCACTTCATAGCCTTAGCTAATCCATTTAGATGGTAGATATTGTATTTATCTCTTCTTTCCGGGTTTTCGGCGTTAGCCACTAAGCCAGGATAATATCCAGCTTGTTTAGATAAGGCTTGCATGTCAGTAAATCCTTTTTCCTCTCTGATTTTTTTGACTTTGCTAATAATGATTTCGTCTAACTCATTCTTGATCATGTTATTAAAGGTTGATTGGCAACTATTTTAAAAAAATCCAATTGGACCTGTCCAATTGAAATAATTTTTCCTTATCTTCGATTTAGAAATTATCAAACAGATTATATGAGAAACAACAGTTACTTATCTAGCATGGATTCAGGATAGTTTTTTTGTATATTTGCGATCTCAAAAAAATATTGATTGCAGCTCATTCTATTTTATCCGGCACGGGAAAGTCGAAATTCAAGTAGGCCTGGATGATAAGAAGAGCGCTCACGTCTATAGGCGTGGGCCCTCCTTGTCTGGCATACAGCCCTTCGACTGGCTCCCGTGCGACAAGTGGCCTGCGCCTTTTTTCTTTTAAAGAAGGTCATACCCACCTGTCCCCATACCTCAACAAAACTACTGAAATTATTTTTGGGGTTAAACAAATGAAATGGTAGCCAGGATCTTAATCCTGGAACTTCTTCCTATTGCCTTATTTCTCATCAATTAAAATTTATAATAATGGAGAAAGTGAATTCCACAGACAAGTGGGCTGCTACCTCTATGCTTACCGATAACGAGATGGCTGACCCTATGTTAGCTCTGACACGCATTTTCATGGATTATGAAATTCCTGACCTAATTAAGGAGCTATATAAACTACCAGGCCACTCTGCAGGAAAAAATCTCATTATACGAATTATTGAGGCTAGTCTTCTTTTAGTAAAGTATAGGGACAGAGCTGGATTCGCAAGCCCTTTTAAGGACAAGGGTATCCATCCTGGTATATCCACATTTCTTGTCGAGTTTTTAAATCTGCTTGAACTTAGGATGAAGGTGGCTAAAATGTCCATGGATATGATTATGGAAACTCATGAGATGAAATTGTTTGCTATTAAACCAGAGATAGCATATTTCATAAGCACATTTCGGATGATTGTAGATCAATCGAGTGAATCGTTGAAGGCGGTAGTAAAGAGCCTATCTATATCAAAGGATGATTTTTCATTCCTACCCACAAAGAATAGCATTAATCTGGCATTATTCATAGACGAAGTAACTGCTCCCTTTAGGTTGTATGAGGAAACGATGGGTAAAATATTGGAGATCACAAACACGCTGAAATATTCAAGGATTATTTCTACGGATATACACATGGTGAATATTGTAGTAACTAATCTTTTGCACTTAGCATTTTATTATGCAACACCTGGTCAATTGGTATCCGTGGGTATACATTCTGAAAATCATGGTGAGCAGGAATATATCGTTTTCTCGGTTAAATGTAATTGCGAACCAATCCATCCGGATCTTATCGGGAAGTTATTTCAACCAGTAGATTTCCTTAACGATTGGCCTTTCAATTACGACCAGGAAAGGAAGTTATATCTATCTCAAAAGATAATTAGTGAATTAAGGGGGAGCATACATGTTATCAGCAATTTGGCTGAAACAGTTTTTACTGCTAAGATCCCTGTTGCAGGTAAAAATTAGGGATTCTTTCAATAGCAATGCGCACCCCGGTACTTGACTCTTCATTCACCGGTATTTTAAATTTTCGATTTTACTCCATTGTTAAAATAACTACCATGATATCACGCTACCTTAAAACGGGCATATCCATTTGTTTAGTTGATGAAAATCCTACTACCAGGGAAAAATTAGGGGAAATACTGGATAGTTTAGGAGTTCATGTACCCATCTTTTGTTCTAATCTTCAGATGGCAATAGAAGAATATAAGAACTACACAGTAATGGGCCCACCTCATTTTATATTAACCGAGTGGACAAGGGAATTTTATGATCCTGCTTTTATTGCCTATTTCCAGAATAGCCCATTGGCAGAGATTCCTATTATACTTTTGTATGGTGATTCCCAAACAGAAGCTATTTCGGAAATAAAGGAAGTGAGGATCGTTCAGTTTTTAAAGAAGCCTATTAGCCGATCTGAACTAAAGGCCACAATCCAAAAGTATTTAAAAAGTAAAACTGATGACAGAAGCAACTAAATACTCCAACAACTTCCTGAATGATCTATCCATTTCCCTGGAGCAATCAGCGGCTATTTTCAAGTCAGCTATTTGCAAGGCACTAAAATACGGAGAAGCCGATTTACTGTATATGACGAAAATTAATATGGTAAACGAAAAGGGAAATGCTGAGTTCTTCTCAGGCAAGGTGGTAAGTCTCATTTTACGAACTTATAACCAGTTAATAGGTATAGAACATATGTCCTCCAGGGCAGAAGGTTGGAAGACGAGATTGCGGGGTTTTTATAAAGATCCTCGACATGATATTCAGTCTCCGTATTCCTATTCGATGAATATAATGGAGGATTTAATAAGAGGGTTGGTTGATTCGCCCTTACACTTTAAGCAAAACGTGTGTGAAAAACTTAAGTGGGAAGAAAAGGTTTTTGATTATAAAAGGATGGTCCCGGTTGCGAATGACTATGATACCTATGCGGCATTTAATAAAAAGCAAATAGGACTAATCATTCCAATTTATCAAAAATTAATTGCTGTTGATCAGGTTTGTAACAGGGCTATAAAATGGAAGATCAAATTGAATAGCTAATAAAAAGCAACGTTTAACGATAATCCATACGCATATAAAAGTGAAGAAAAACAGGCTAAATGTCTATTTGGCCTGTGCTTTCCAATCTGTATGTGTATATATCCAAATCACTTTGTGGATGTTCAGCGACCAATGAGCGGGTAATACCCGCCATTGGTTTTGCTAAAATGTTTAAAATGTAAAATCGCATCATGTATAGAAATAAAAAACAAGGCACAAAGAAGGTCCAAGGGGTTGTCAATAAAAAAGAGAATCCGGTCAAAATCCTTCAGGTGCAGGGGTTCCGTAGATTGAATTTTAAAACGGCTTCGAACAGTTATACATATGCGGATATACCTGTAATCAAATTCGGTGGAAGTTGGCTATACCAATATAAGTTTCATGTTGGGGATAAGATTAAAGTAAGATTATCTCCTAATAAGATCGTTATTACCAAACTGGATACTAATTTAAAGGAAGTAAAGTAGTTGAACCGAAACTTAGATTTCGTTATAACTAATGATGCTGTATTTCCATGCAGCTTTTATTTGAAGTTTTTCATAACATAATAATAGCTATACTGGAGCTGTATTTCTATACATACCCCATTACGATTTTAACCCGGTTTTATTCGCTTTCAAATTCTTCCGAATGGAATTCGAATCCTTTGTAAATAGGTTTTGGTGGAATTTGCCCAAAATTGCCCAAACATGCCTAATCTGACTAAAACCTGCAAAAAGCAACCAAATATTACCTATTTCTACCTAAAACAACCTAATTAGGACATTGAGTTTTGGGCTATAGTCATCTTTGTGGAAACAAATGCCACAATGAGTAAGATAATACCAATTAACAATTCTCCCACTATTCCATTAGACCACCCATATGTGCATGCATGCTGGGTACTAAGCTACAATGCGTTTTGGTGTTACGACCGTTTACCCGCAGCAGAAGTCTTATATGCGAAAAATGCTATCTGGAATATCCTTAGCAAACCGTCAGTTGATCAGAATTTCATAAAGATGATAGAACGATTACTTCTATCGTATAAAACGGTACGTAACGATAACTCAAGGTGGATAGATCTACCATCACTTTGGTTTAATCCTGAATTTCCGGACGGGATTTCTAGCTATGATGAATTCTATAGGTCAGTTAGGGAAAAGAGAAAGGTAGTAAAGGGATATTATAAAGGAATCAAGATTTTTGCCAGGCATTTATTACAGTATATGGTATGCCCCTCTGATAAAATATTGAAAAGCTGCGCTGCAAAGCTCCTTTCATTGAGAGAATATGACCTCATCCAGCTATGGAATAATTGTATTGTTCAACTACTTATTAACCCACCAATAAAAGATTTATGAGTACCAATAATCCAAAGGTCATTTTCGAACTACGCGCATATAATACAGCAGAACTGGCCAAATTATATAAGGTAAACTACCGGACGTTTAACAGATGGTTGAAACCACATCGTCCCTTGATTGGTGAACGGGTAGGCCATATGTACACCGTTAACCAGGTGCTGATTATTATTAACAGGTTGGGATTACCCGGTGATTTGGAGTTCAGGGATAGTAATATTTGACATAATTCGACATAAAACTACATAATTCGACATA
>Ga0316604_10001873_pt1 | contig 17354 bp, 12 predicted proteins | sample OWC_soil_day20_C_FD_207650 | JGI IMG/M metagenome (GOLD analysis project Ga0316604, IMG submission 207650) | Wetland soil microbial communities from Old Woman Creek delta, Ohio, United States - OWC_soil_day20_CT | ecosystem: Environmental > Terrestrial > Soil > Wetlands | place: USA: Ohio... | reverse complement strand
CATGTCTTCCACCACGGCGTTGATGGCGGCGAGCTGGTCCGGGGTTTCCTCGAAACCGAAGCCTTCGGCAAACGCTTCCAGGTCGTGCTGCTTGAAATCGAACTTGTGCCCCGGACGCGCGGCGCGCTTGGCATACAGCGCGAGCAGTTCCACGGCCGTGTCGCGCACTTGCTGGGCAGCCTTGCGCTTGGCTTTTTCCCACTGGCCGGAGCCCAGCTTGTGCAGCGCGATGCTTTCCGGATCGGCGCCGGCGTAGCGGGTGATCAGATGCAGATGGGATACGGGTACGTAGAGCTTGGTGTCTTCGGCGTATTCCAGATGCAGGAATTCCGTGTCGCCTTCGCCCAGATCCATGTGCACCAGGCCATGATAGCGACCGATACCGTGGCTGCTGTGGACCACCGGATCGCCGATCTTGAGTTCGGAGAGATCCTTGAGGAAGCCTTCCACCGTGCTCTTGCGTCCATCCCGGCCACGCCCGCGTGGACGGGCCTGGCTGGCGTAGAGCTCGTTCTCGGTGAGGATCGCGATGTTGGCGGAAGGCAGTACGAAGCCAGCGTTGAGCGGGCCCACGCCCAGCGCGAGCTTGGCATCGCTGGCCATGAAGCCGGCCAGATCCGCGCTGGCGGCGGGGCGCAATTCGTATTCGGCGAAATAGTCGCTGATGGTTTGGGCACGACCGGCGGATTCAGCCAGCAGCAGGACGCGCCAGGGGAAGTTGGCAAGAAAGTGTTTGAGGCGGTGCAGCGGATCGGTGGCTTTGCGCTCCACGGAGAGATCCGGCAGTGGAGCGGTCGGTGTCGGCGCGGCTTCTTCCGCGCGGTCACCCAGTGCGAGGCGTGGCAATTCCTTGGCGGCGACGAAAAAAGCTTCGGCAGGCAGGAAGAGCTGTTCGGGCGGCAGCAGCGGACGCGCCCGGTCGCCGGCCATCAGGCGGTAGCGATTGTTGGCCTCGGTCCAGAAGGCGTCGATGGCACCCGGCACATCCTGATGCGTGACGAGCAGCACCTTTTTCGGCAGATAGTCGAAGAGAGTCGCGGTCTCTTCGAAGAACAGCGGCAGGTAATACTCGATACCGGCGGAGGCCACACCGTTGGAGATGTCCTTGTAGATCACCGATTTGGTCGGGTCCCCCTCGAAAGCTTCGCGAAAACGCGCGCGGAAGGCGCTCTTGGCTTTGTCGTCGAGCGGGAATTCGCGTGCCGGCAGCAGACGGATTTCGGGTACCGGATAGACCGTGCGCTGGGAATCCGGATCGAAGGTGCGGATGGTGTCGATCTCGTCGTCGAAAAGATCAATCCGGAACGGCAGTTGGGTGCCCATCGGAAACAGATCGACCAGCCCGCCACGCACTGAAAACTCGCCCGGGCGGATGACCTGGGTGACATGTTCGTAACCGGCCAGCGCCATTTGCAGCTTGAAGGCATCCAGGTCGAGCGTGTCCTTGGTCTTCAGGAAAAAAGTGTAGGCCGCCATGTAGGCGGGCGGCGCCATGCGGTAGAGCGCAGTGGACGCAGGTGCCAGCGTGATGTCCGATTCGCCCTTCTGGATTGCGTAGAGCGTGGCCAGCCGTTCGGAGATCAGATCCTGGTGTGGCGAGAAGCTGTCGTAGGGCAGCGTTTCCCAGTCAGGCAGCAGATGTACGCGCAGGTTCGGGGCAAGCCACTGGATTTCCTCGGTGAGGCGTTGCGCATCCAGCGGATTGGCGGTAATCACCAGCAACTTCTGCCCGCTCGCGGCAACTTGTGCGAGCGCGGCGGCATCGGCCGAGCCATGCAGGCGGGGCAGGTCGAGGCGCTGGCCCGGCTTGGGCGGCTGGATCAGGGCAAGGGGTTGAAGCGGGCTGGCGGCAGGCGAGGGGCGGGTCATGATGCGGCGGTCTCAAAATGCACAACACCGCGCGGCGGTATGCGGGGCGAAATGCTCCGGTTCCGGCGTGCGGTGGAAAGCGCAAAACAGCCGCGATTATACCGGCTGAAGTGCCGCGGCCCGACAATCATCCACCGCGGGAATCCAGGGAATGCCTGTCTGCCTGCTTGTGGCGGAAAAAATGAAGCCCCGCAGCGCGGAATCAGATCCGATGCGGGGCCTGGCGGGCGACGTGTGAGAGGGCGCCCTTTTTGCTGTGGCGATGTTGGCGGGCTGGTCAGTCAGACCCTGCCGGGCTCAGTGCCGGAAATGACCTCCCGGGCCCGGGCCAGGACCATGTCCCCAACCCCACCAGCCGAACAGGAAGGGGCTGGGCTCAACGTATACAGTCGGCGCCTGGCGATAGACGACTGTCGGGGATTGCTCGACGATGGTGCTCGTTTGGGTCGAAGCCTGCTCGGGCTGTACTGCAACCGGAGCAGACGGGCTGACGTTGATGGCCAGTTCGCGGCCCGGATCATTTGCCAGGCGCGCCGAATATTGTTGACCGGCGTATTCATAGACCACGTCGTAGCCGATGGTTTTGCGTTGCGTGACGCGGGTCGTTTCGCAGCGGCGAACCGTCTGGGTAGTGGTGTTGCTGCGGTTCTCCAGATTGTCTCCCACCACGGCGCCAGTGATGACCCCGGCAGCGGTTGCCGCAGCATTGCCGCCGCCACGTCCCACCGTGCTGCCCAGCAGACCTCCAGCCACCGCGCCAATCACGGCGCCAGCGCCAGATTTGGGCTGCTGGACTTGCTGTTGTTCATCCCAGCAATTCCGCTGCGGAACCGTCACCTCTCCGAGAACGGGCGTACTGGAAATCACATGTGCATACTCTGTGGCGTCTGCGACAGTTGAGAGACTGGCCAGTGCGATCAGGACGAGAATCTTGTTCATGATGTGCTCCTGTTCAAAAACAACTTGCTCAAACTACGACTGCACGATACTCGGCCAGTCTGTTAAGTGAGTTTAAGCACGGCACAAAAAGGTGTATCCAGTTGTAACGGCTGGTACAGAGGGGGGCCGGGCCGGCGCGCGGGGCGCCCATGCTAAAATCCGCGCCTGACTCAGATTGATCGGGAATCCCATGTCCGGCAGCATTTTCGGTACGCTCTTCACGGTAACTTCTTTCGGCGAATCCCACGGCGCGGCCATCGGCTGCGTGGTGGACGGCTGCCCGCCGGGACTCGCGCTTACTGAAGCAGACATCCAGCTCGAACTGGATCGTCGCAAGCCGGGCACTTCGCGCCACGTCACCCAGCGCAAGGAGCCCGATACGGTCGAGATCCTCTCCGGCGTGTTCGAGGGCAAGACCACCGGCACCCCGATTGCGCTGCTGATCCGCAATCAGGATCAGCGGAGCAGTGACTACTCCAAGATCATGAACACGTTCCGCCCCGGTCATGCGGACTACGCCTATGAGCACAAGTACGGCGTACGCGACTATCGCGGTGGCGGGCGTTCCTCGGCCCGGGAAACCGCTGTGCGTGTGGCGGCCGGAGCGATTGCCAAGAAGTGGCTGGCCGAACGCTATGGCATCGTGATCCGTGGCTTCATGAGCCAATTGGGCGAAATCGTCATCCCGTTCCAGCGCTGGGACGAGGTGGGCAACAACGCTTTCTTCGCGCCGAATGCCGAAGTCATTCCGCAGCTGGAGGCCTATATGGACCAGATCCGTAGCGAGCGTGACTCCATCGGTGCGAAGATCGATGTTGTCGCAACCGGTGTGCCGCCGGGGTGGGGCGAGCCTGTGTTCGAGCGGCTGGATGCCGACATTGCCTACGCAATGATGAGCATCAACGCCGTGAAAGGCGTGGAGATCGGCGATGGTTTCGGTGTGGTCACCCAGCGTGGCACCGAGCATTGCGACGAGCTGACCCCCGCGGGTTTCGTGTCCAACCACAGCGGTGGCGTGCTCGGCGGGATTTCCTCCGGGCAGGACATCCATGTGTCGCTGGCAATCAAGCCTACGTCCTCGCTGCCCCAGGAGCGACGCTCGATTGATCGCGACGGCAATCCGGTGCAGATGATGACCACCGGCCGCCACGATCCTTGCGTGGGTATTCGTGCGACGCCGATTGCCGAAGCCATGCTGGCCCTGGTGCTGATCGACCATGCCTTGCGCCAGCGTGCGCAGAATGCGGATGTCGTTGCACCCTTGCCCCGTATCGCGGGCCTGGCTCCGGATGGCGTGCAGGACATTCCGTCGCCGAAGGCTTGAGTCTTTTCTACGGCGCCAGCACGCCCATCTCGATCTCTTCGCTGCCTTGCCAGGTGCCTGTATAGGCCGGACTGCGGATGGCGTTGACCGAGCCGACCAGGCGCGAAAAACGCTGAACCTCGATGGCCGTGCGACGGGCGTCGAGCTTGAAGCCGGCCAGATCGATGCGTGCCTTGTCGGCACGGATGGCGATGTCTCCGCTGATTTCTCCTGCGGTGGCGATCAACTCCGAATTGTCCACTTCCAGTGCAGTGTCCCTGGCGTCTACCTGCACGTTGAGCATCTGCACGATGCTGTCACGCAGCACGATGTGTTCGGCACTCAGATTGCTCAGCTTCACGCCGCTGCAGCCTTCGATGAGGACTTCGCGAAAGTGACCACTGTAGAGCCGACCGGACTCTCCCTGGCAATGCAGATCAGCCAGTTCTGTGCCTGGCGATCCGGCCAATGGCGCCGGTTGCGGATCGCTCAACAGGGCATGTTCCAGTAGCGGATAGAAGATCTGGCTGGTCGCCGTTTCCATGGGCGTGTGCCCGACTCCGGGCATCGTCAGCAATTGGGCGCGTGGCAGGCGACGGGCCAGCATCTGCCCCGTGCGCAGCGGGGCGACCGGATCGGCCTCTCCCCAGATGATCCAGGTGGGCGTTTGCAACGTAGGGATGGCCGCGCTGAAATCTTCATCGACCAGCGCCATTGCGGCATTCAGGTTGGTGCGATGGGAGAGGATGCCGCCCCACACGGTTTCACTGGTATTGAGCAGGCGGGTCGGGTCCGGCAGGCCGACGATCTTCTCGACGGCTGCGTTGCCGAAATCCGTGATGCGGGCCACCGCGCCCTGGAGGAAGGAGGGCATCTGTTCTATGGGCAAGGGGATCCGTGCGCTGTATTTGACAAAGGCGGTGCGTTGCAGAATGCCAGCAGCATCGACAAGGATGAGCTTGTCGAGCTGCGCCGGATATTCACTGGCAAAGCGCAACGCAACAGCACCGCCCATCGAGTGGCCGACGACGATGGCTCGGGTTTTCGCGTGGCGCGCGAGCAGCCAGTTGAGTACGCGTGCATAGTTGCGTGGGGAGTACTTGCCGTTCGGGCTGCTTGAATAGCCGAAGCCGGGGAAATCCAGGGTGATGACGTGATAGCGCCGGGCAAGCTGCGGCATCACGCTGAGCCAGTCGGTAAAACCGTTCTGGCCGAGCCCATGCACCAGCAACAGGGTTTGCGGGTTCTGCATGCCGGCCTGTACGACCAGCACGTCGCTGCCGAACACCGGTTCGCGCTCCCTCTGCAGTTGCCAATCAGCAGGCAAGGCGGTACGCAGGGCATCCAGCGTGAGCAGTTTCTCTTTGCAATGACTGCAGTCAGGCGGTGGATTGACCGGCGGCGTTGTGGTCTGAGCCGATGCGGCAGTACTGGCCAGCAAGAGGATGACAAACTGTGTGCGGCCGTAACGCCAGAGCTGCTGAGCCAGAGAGGTTTCCATGCTTGGAGGAGGGCACTGTTCAGGATGCGGATGGTAGTGGATTCGTCTGGATGGCGCAGGATTTCTGCTGTTGATGCTTTGGTGCTGAGGCCCTGAGATCAGGTTCGGGTACGATGCTTCCGCTTGCCGCAGTCATGGCATTGAGCAGGTCGTGGACGTGTTGCTGGGCAGCATAGTCTGGTCTAATTATGGTTTGAGGCCGTGTGTTGTCCGGCTGGCAGCCCATTTCAACCATGCCTTTATCCCCCAGCCACGCTATCCCGTTTCGGCGTTTCTCTGCCTACTACTTCTGCTACTACGCGTATATGGGCATTTTCATGCCGTATTTCGCGTTGTACTTGAAAAGCCGTGACTTCCCGGCGGTACAGATCGGTTTCCTCCTTGCGGTGATGCAATGGATGCGTCTGCTGGCGCCGAATCTGTGGGGCTGGCTGGCCGACCGGCTGGGCCGGCGCATGCCTGTGTTGCGGGTGGCTGCGCTGTTGTCATTCGTTGGGTTTGTGGGGATCGAATTAACCTCAAGCTTCTGGGGCATTGCCATGGCGCTCGCCGTAATGGGGTTTTTCTGGACGGCACAAAGCCCGCTGGCTGAAGCAACGATTTTCGCGCATCTGGATGGTCGGCCTGGCTATGGCTCCGTGCGTGCCTGGGGCTCCTTCGGCTTTGTGGTCAGTGTGCTGGGCATGGGATGGTGGCTGGAGCGGGCCAGCATCGATTGGGTATTTCATGCCGGTGCAGCAGTACTGCTGGTGATCATGCTGACCTCGTTTTTCGTACCGGAGGCCCCGCCGAACCTCAATGCCCGGGGGAAGGGAAGTTTGTGGCCCATCCTGCGCCAGCCGGGTGTGATCGCGCTGCTGGCTTCGTGCATGTTGATGACGGCTGCACATGGTGCCTTGAACGTGTTCTATTCGATTCATCTGGTGGCCGCCGGCTACAGCAAGGGCACGGTCGGGCTGCTGTGGACCCTGGGTGTGCTGAGCGAGATCCTGGTCTTCATGGTGGCGCCACGCCTGATGTCACGCTTCGCGACAAAATCCCTGCTGCTCTTCGCATTGGCCTGTGCGATCCTGCGTTTCGTGCTGATTGGCTGGTTCGTTGACTGGGTTGTGGTACTTCTGGCCGCGCAACTGATGCACGGGATCACCTTCGGCGTGAATCATATTGCGGCCGTTTCCACAGTCAGTCGATGGTTCGTTGGGCCACATCAGGCTCAGGGGCAGGCCTTGTACGGCAGCATCTCGTTTGGGGCCGGAGGCATCCTGGGTAGCATGACAAGCGGACTCCTGTGGGACGGCATCGGTGCCGGCTGGGCGTTTACGGCCTGTGCGGGTTTTGCCGTAGCAGGGTTCCTGGTGGTGTGGCTGGGGTTGCCAGCCCGTTCTGTTGGTGGAGAGACAGGTGAAGTCGGCAAGTCTTAAATCAATCGTCCGGAAAATACGCGGAAATTTCGGGCCATGTGCCTGGAGCATGGGCCTGATCTGTCTGACCGTGCTGGGCTGCCAGACGGTGCAGACCACCCAGCCCGGAATGGTCGGCATCTCCCGTGAGCAACATGTCTCGCCGCTGATCAATCGTGCCCAGCTCAATCAGCAGGCCGCTTTGCAATACCGGCAAGTGCTTGGCGAAGCGCAGAAACAGCAGCGCTTGAACGCTGACGCGGCCGAGGTGGAACGAGTACGCCGGATTGCCAACCGCATCATTCCGCAGACGGCAGTTTTCCGCCAGGATGCGGTGAGCTGGAAATGGGAAATCAATGTTCTCGGCTCTAAGGAATTGAATGCCTGGTGCATGCCCGGCGGCAAGATTGCCGTGTACACCGGGCTGATCAATCAGCTCAAGGTGAGTGACGATGAACTGGCGCAAGTGATGGGGCACGAGATTGCCCATGCGTTGCGCGAGCATGCCTGGGAGCGCGCATCCAAGTCTGCAACAGCAGGACTGGGGCTGTCGATCCTTGGCATTGCGTTGGGCGCGAGCGATGGCCAGATGGATCTGGCCGGGCTGGTCTACAACGTGACTTTCGAACTGCCCAACTCGCGTGAGCACGAAACCGAGGCGGATCGTATCGGGATAGAACTCGCCGCGCGTGCCGGTTACGACCCGCGTGCGGCGATCAGTTTGTGGCAAAAGATGGGCAAGGCCAGCGATGGTGCGCCGCCCAAGTGGCTTTCCACGCACCCGGCCAGTACTGACCGGGAAGCAGATCTGCGTCGCTACGGCGAGATCGTGCAGCCCTTGTACGAGCAGGCACGGCGCGGCGCCCGTGCCTCCTGAGAATTCCCGCCCTGGCTATAGCGCGCTCCATAGCAGCTTGATGCCGGTCAGCAGCAAGAAGATGTAGCTCAAGCGATAGAACAGTTTTTCGTCAATGCGGGTGTGCAGCCAGATGCCCAGATACACGCCGATGGGCGCGAGTGGCGCGAGCACCAGCGCGGTGCCGAGGTTACGCGCATCCAGCAGGCCAAGCTGGGCGAAAGGGACGAGCTTCACGTAATTGACCAGTGCGAAAAACAGCGTGAGATTGGCCACCAGCACGGTTTTGTCCAGCCGCTTGGGGAGAAGGTAAATCATCATCGGTGGCCCGCCGGCATGGGCCAGGCAACTCGTGAAGCCCGACAGGCTGGCCCACCAGCTGGCACGCAGCGCTTCCGGCAAATGCGAATTGTCCCGCAACTGAATCCCCGAGAGGCGTTGCAGGGCAAACAGGATGGCCATGACACCGACCATCAGTTCCACCGTATGGGGTGAGAGCTGGCGGAACAGCAGCCAGCCCACAAAGATTCCCAGCAGCGCCCCCGGCAGCAGGCGCATCAACAGACGGTAATCCCAGTGCGGGTGATAACTCCAGCTCCCGACCAGATCCATCAGGCACAGGATGGGCAGCATCACGCTGGCCGCTTGCGGAGCCGGGATCACGAGTGCCATCAGCGGCACTGCCAGAATGCCCAGACCACCGGCAAAGCCTCCTTTGGAAATGCCGGCCAGCAGTACCGCGGGCGCGGCGGCAGCGTAGAACAGGGGATTGGTGATGAATTCCATAAGGTGGCGGAAAGCGTGACGGCGGAGAGGGGATTATCCCGCGATTCGCCAAAGCGTAACCCACTCACGGCGTGGTGCCGGGAATTTCTTCGTGTCGTTTTTGCGCAGCAAATCAAGCCGTGCATTCCTTGTCTTGTCGCGGCTGGGTTTTGTTCTCAGTGGAATTTCCTTAAAAATTGATTGCTCGCAAAGGCGCGCCAGTAATGCATTTGTGGGGATGTTGTCGCAAGATGCAATGCCCGCGCTGACTAGCCGTGATGGTCTCTGTAGATCAAGACTGAGTGCGGCTTTTCGGGCGGGCTGTGTTTGAAATCAAAAACACGCCCGCGCGCCAGAACGCCGGCCGGGGAACGGGCGGGTGAAATGGCTCTGGCTCAATAGGCCTGATCCCAGCGGCGTGAAAGACGTAGCGCGCAATTGATCAGACCAACCATGCTGTAGGTTTGGGCGAAGTTACCCCATTGTTCGCCAGTGCGTGGATCGACGTCTTCCGCCAGCAGCCCTTGTTTGTTGCAACAGGCCAGTAGTCGGATGAAAGCGGTATGTGCTTCATCGTGCCGACCCAGCGCGTGTAGCGCATAGACATACCAGAAGGTGCACACCATGAAGGCATTTTCGGGGTGACCAAAGTCATCGCGTTCGATGTAACGATAAATGAAATCGCCATGTTTTAGTTCGGTTTCAATCGCCTTCACCGTTTGGGCGAAGCGTGGATCATCCGCCGCCAGAAAACCGAATTCGTTCAGTAGCAGCAGGCTGGCGTCCAGAGTATCACCGCCCCAGGATGCGACAAAAGCCTGACGCTCGGGGTTCCACGCATTTGCGCAGATTTCCGCGTGGATACGGTCAGCCGATTCGCGCCAGATGCGGGTTGAGTCGTCCAGCCCCAGATGTGTGGCGATGAGCGCGAGGCGATCACAGGCCGCCCAGCACAACACGCTGGAGTAGGTGTGGATGCGTTGACTGCCGCGCAGCTCCCACAGACCCGCATCCGGCTGGCAGTAATTGGCCAGCGCGCGTAAACCGAGGGGTTCGAGCTGCCGGAAGAGGTTCTCGTCGCCCCGGTGGCGCAGTCGGGTATCGAAGAACATATGTGTTGCCGCGAGGATGGCGGAACCATACACGTCATGCTGGACTTGCTCGAAAGCCTGATTGCCGATGCGCACTGGGCCCATTTCACGATAGCCCGCCAGCGCAGGGGCGATTCGTTCGGTCAGGCGTGCTTCGCCGCTGATCCCGTATACCGGCTGTAGTACCCCTTCTTCGGCGCTGGAAACCACGTTGAGGATAAAACCGATGTAGCGCTCCATGGTTGCGGTCGTGCCCAGGCGGTTGAGGGCATTGACGACGAAATAGGCGTCACGCAACCAGCAGTAACGATAATCCCAGTTGCGCCCCGAGCCGGGATGCTCCGGCACTGAAGTGGTCATGGCGGCAATGATTGCTCCGGTGTCGTCGAAGGCATTAAGTTTCAGAGTGATGGCGGCCCGGATAACCTCGTCTTGCCAGTCGACTGGCACGAAGATCGTGCGTACCCAGCGCTGCCAGTAAGCAATGGTTTCATCAAGAAAGCGTTGCGTGGTTTCGGCAACGCCTCCTTGCAAGGTTTCGTCCGGGCCGAGAATAAAACTGAGCGTGTCGTACACATGCATGAAGCGCGCTTCCAGCACACCGTGGATCGAGGCGTTGGTCGTCAGGCGCAATGTTTGCAAGGGCGCGACGAAGCGGATGTGGTGGCTGCCGAAGGTGATGCCTGGGGCAAGCTCGCCATCCTGGAAAAGCGGCCGGACACGCACGGCGACGCGCGGGTTTCCTGTCAGACGGCGCACCCGGCGCACCAGCATCGCGGGGAAAAACACCCGGCCGTGCAGCTGGAAGCGTGGGGCAAAATCAGTCACTTCGATGCTGCTGCCATGCCGGTCGAACAGGCGCGTATGAAGCACCGCGGTATGCCGCTCGTAAGCCTGCTCGGCGTGGGAGAAATCATCCAGCACGATACTGAAGGCGCCCGCCCCCTCATCCCTTCCGGGCGGGGATAGCAGACTGCAAAAGACCGGTTCGCCGTCCAGACGGGGCAAGCACGCCCAGACAATGTTTCCATGCGGATCAATCAGGGCGCCGACTGCACTGTTGCCGATCAATCCTCCATCAAGAGATGCTTTTTGCATAGTTTGTTCCTTGGCTAGGGGTTGCGTCTGGAGGGGTGGTGATCAAGACCTTTTGCTTCACACAGCCAAGCGGCTGTGCCATTCTGTCAGGCCTGCCGACCACAAAAAGGTTCCGCAAGCATGAAATCCATACGCCTTCAATTGCGCTTTCTTGTTCCGCTGTGTGTGCTGCTTTTAGGTGCAGCCTATATCACCGTGCCCCTGGTCGACAACCTGACCCAGCGCTGGTTCGTGCGGGATCTTGATATCCGCGCAAAACTTGTTGCGGAGGCAATGGCTACGGCAATCGACGGGGTAGCAGACATCCAGCAAACCGACGCCATCGTTGCAGTGCTAGAAAAAATCATTGCTGATGAACGTCTGATGGCGCTCGCCATTTGCAGCCCCGCCGGGGATATGCAGGTACGCACACATGCCTTTCCTTTACAGATAGGCTGTTTGCAGGCGCAGGTGATTGCCAGCGGGAAAACGCCCCTGAGCACTCTGCCGCAGGGCGATGTACACATTGCCATGCGCCCCTTGGAGGCCGCGAGTTTTTCAGGCTCGCAGGTAGTTGTTCTGCATGATGCCAGCTACATGCAACGACGCAGTGACGCGACGCGTCAGTATCTGGTGATCCTGTTCATGGCGCTGGGCGCTGCAATCGCCCTCAGCACCATCCTGGCGGCGCACCTCAGTCTGCGGGGCTGGGTCGAGGGAACGCGGGCGCTGTTGCGTGGTGAGAACCTGCTTCGCCCATTTCAGGCGCCGCCCGAATTGCAGGGTGTTGCCACGGATCTGCGGCTGATGTTGCGCGAACTGGAAGATGAGCATCGCTCGCGCCTGCATGCGGAAGCCTGGACGCCGGAGCGTCTGCGTCAGGTCGTGGCCACAGACATGCGTGGTGAGCAAGTCATCGTCGTCTCCAATCGAGAGCCCTACATACATCTCCAGAGCGGCGACAGCGTGCGCGTGCAGCGCCCGGCTAGCGGCCTGGTGACCGCGATCGAGCCGGTCATGCGCGCCTGTTCGGGCACCTGGATTGCTCACGGTGGCGGGGACGCAGATCGCGCTACCGTAGACGGACAGGATCACGTCAGTGTGCCACCCGATAACCCCTGCTATACCTTGCGCCGCGTCTGGATGAGTAAGGAGGAGGAGCAGGGTTATTACTACGGGTTTGCCAATGAAGGCATGTGGCCCTTGTGTCATCTCGCGCATGTGCGTCCCGTGTTCCGACTGACCGACTGGGAGCATTACAAGGCCATCAACCAGCGTTTCGCTGATGCTGTGGTGCAGGAGGCTCGTACCGAAGATCCCGTTGTTCTGGTTCAGGACTATCACTTCGCGCTGCTGCCGGCGCTGCTGCGCGAACGCCTTCCAAATGCCACTATCATTACATTCTGGCACATTCCATGGCCCAATCCGGAGTCTTTTGGAGTTTGCCCGTGGCACGAGGAAATTCTGCGCGGCCTGCTCGGCAGTTCCATCCTGGGCTTTCATACCCGCTTGCACTGCCGCAATTTCATGGAATCGACCGACCGCTTTCTCGAAGCGCGGATTCGCCTGGAGGAATCAATGATCACTTTCGATGGTGATCATACCCAGGTCAATAGCTACCCGATCTCTATTCACTGGCCCGCGCCAGAGGAAGTCGCGCTGTGGCCGTCTGTGGCCGAGTGTCGCAGCAAGTTGCGGGCGCAGCTTGGCGTCAAAGAAGATCATCTGATCGTGCTCGGCGTTGATCGTTTTGATTATACAAAAGGCATTATCGAACGGTTTAATGCGGTGGACCGGATGCTGGAGAAGCATCGCGAGTTGCATCATCGTTTCAGCTTTGTGCAGTTCGCAGCGCCTACTCGCTCTGCTCTGGATGAGTATCAGCTCTTTGCTGAACAGGTGAGTCGCCTGGCCGAGCGCATCAATGCGCGCCATGGCGACGCGAATTGGCAGCCCATCCGCTTGATTGCCGAGCATCAGGATAGCGAGGCGGTGACCCGCCACTACCGCGCGGCGGACTGCTGCGTTGTGACGAGTTTGCACGATGGCATGAATCTGGTCGCCAAGGAGTTTGTTGCCGCACGCGATGATCTGGTCGGCACGCTGGTGCTCAGCGAATTTACTGGCGCTGCGCGTGAATTGCATACCGCCCTGATCGTCAATCCCTACGATGTCGAAAGCACGGCAGACGCCCTCTATCAGGGCCTGACCATGAGTCGCGACGAGCAGGCTGACCGGATGCGCAGTCTCCGCGCGGTGGTCATGGAAGACAACGTCTATCGCTGGGCGGCCAATATGCTGCTGGATGCCGCACGCTTGAGACGCAGCGAGCGCATCAGCGCACGTATTATTTCCCGACAGGGAGGGCGGTGACGATGCCTCACCTGTTTTCTCCGGATGGTGACAAGGCCATTGCCAGAATTCTGGCGCAGCGCCCGCTGCTTACGTTGGACTTTGATGGCACGCTAGCCCCCATCGTGCCACAGCCCGAAAACGCACGTGCGCCATTGGCCATTTCCCGCATCCTGAAAAAGCTTTGCAACCGCCTGCCTGTGGCTATTGTCAGTGGACGCGCAAAGGCAGATGTGATTGATCGCTTGGGCTTCGTTCCGCACTACCTGATTGGCAACCATGGTGCAGAAGGTTTGCCGGATGTACATCCCGATCTGGCTCACGATCAAGTCGCTCAGTGGAAGGCCGCACTGGAGCAGTTCGCCCAAGAATTTTCCGCTGCAGGAGTCCGTCTGGAAGACAAGGGCTATTCCCTGTCCCTTCATTATCGGCTGGCACGGGAACGGGACGATGCACTGGCGCTGATTGAAAAAATCGCCAGCAGTTTGAGCCCCGCCCCGCGGCTGATTGGAGGTAAATGTGTGCTTAATCTATTGCCCCCCGATGCGCCCGACAAATACCTGGCCATCTGCCATCTGCTCATCCTGTCGGGTTGCGATAGCGTCATTTTTGCAGGGGATGATCTGACCGACGATGTGGTGTTTGAAAAAGCCCCACAGGACTGGTTGACGGTGCGAGTAGAGCCCGCCGCCGGGCATCGGGCACGCTTTCATCTTTCCCATCAAAATGAGATGTTTCTGTTTCTGCAGCGCTTGCTGAGTGGGCTGGAGTTCTTGTAGAGGCCGGATGTCAGGAAACTGTTTGCAGGGCCTTAGAGTTTCTGCGAAAAAGGCCCCTCCAGGAAAATCCTAATCATTAGGCGGCTGGTCTTCATGGGGTGAGTCGCGAAGAGCGTTATTCTCCGTGCCGACTCGCGCTGTTTTGGATCTCGGTCAGAACTTCATCCTTAAAACAAGGATCGCCATAATCTAAATTGAATATTTTGGGGCGTCCTTTCATCACGAACATTTTACAGGTCTCGTCGTCTATAAAAGACGAACGCAGCATTGTGCTGCGCTCGTTTGCAAGCGATTGAAATTGTCTAATTTTAAAGTGGTCAATCTAGAATTATTTGTGGAACACAACGCAGCAAGGTTCTGTTCGTGAGTAACGGGGGTAGAAATCCCGCAAGGTATCTATGATAAACCGATACCACTGAGTGTCGTATGCCAATGGGGGCCGCCGGGTTGAGTTCGGAGGATGTCGTGAAGCGAAGATTCGCGACATGGACGTCGCTTCCGCAAAGCCCAATGCTGCCGTGTCGGCTGCCCGAAGAACAAGACTGGACGCGGCTCTTCAGGCAGGCTTGAGCATCACCAGCTTGATGTGCTCCTGTTCCACCGGGCGTAGGGTGATTTGCTGATAGTGGATCAAGCCCCGGCCAGGATGCAGGAAACCGCGTTCGCCACCCTGGCGTTCCAGCACGTCATGCTGCTTCCAGAACAACGCGAAATCCGGGCTGGCCGTGGAAAGTTCGTCAACCAGGCGGAGCAGGGCGGGTTCGTCCAGCCGGGTGCGGCAGTCGGCGCGGAATTCGGCGGTGATGCGGCGCGCGCGGATTTCCCAGTCGATCAGGAATGTGCGCGTCTCCGGGCGCAGGAAAACGAAGCGCAGCATATTGGGAGCTGGGTCGCTTTCCGTTTGCTTTTGATCCAGCCAGCCGGTGAAAAGCCCTGCAGCGGCGACGTTCCAGCCGAGGATGTCCCAGTAACGCCCCATCAGGTAGGCCGGCACTGCAATGTCGGCGAGCAGGGCACGCAAGTGCGCAGGTGCCGCGTCGTCTTCCGGGCTGTTGGCTTGCGGATCGCGCCGGTCCGCCATCTCGAAGAGATAAGCGCGTTCGGAGCGGTTCAGGCGCAGGCTGCGGGCAAGCCGGTCGAGTGCATCGGCCGAGACATTGACTTCGCGTCCCTGTTCGATCCAGGTGTACCAGGTCGGGCTGATGCCTATGAGCTGCGCCATTTCCTCGCGCCGCAATCCCGCCGTGCGGCGGCGGCTGCCGCTGGCAAAACCGAAATCAGCGGGCTGACTGCGGCTGCGGATGACCTGCATGAATTCACCGAGTTCTTTGCGGCGTGTGTCCATTGGCGGAGTTTTGGTTTGATGTTTGGAAGATCCGTCCGGTAAAAACCGGAGCATCGAGGAATCGCACAGGATGGGGTCAATGAAGCCTTGCGGCAAATGACTCGGGATCTATCCTGAGTGATCGATCCTGTTAGTGCTGGTACTAGTATAAATGCTTGCCTTGTTCGGGTATAGGGACAAGGCTAGTATCCGCCCCACACACCGGGGACGCCCCCGGGAACCAAGATCCGCGCCACTTCACGGCGCCCAGGCAAGGAGTGATTTGAATGGCCAAGACCCTCTACGACAAGCTGTGGGATTCCCACGTTGTCCGTCAGGAAGAAGACGGTACCTGTCTTCTCTATATCGACCGTCACCTGATGCACGAAGTGACCAGCCCGCAAGCTTTTGAAGGCCTGCGTCTGGCCGGCCGCAAGGCCTGGCGCAACACCTCGATCGTGGCGGTGCCGGATCACAACACGCCGACCAACAACTGGGATCGTGACATCGAAGACCCGATCTCGAAGACCCAGGTGGATACGCTGGACGCGAACATCAAGGAATTCGGCTCGCTGATCTACTTCCCGTTCAAGCACAAGAATCAGGGCATCATCCACGTGATCGCTCCGGAAAACGGCGCGACCCTGCCGGGCATGACGGTGGTGTGCGGCGACAGCCACACCGCGACCCACGGTGCTTTCGGCGCACTGGCCCACGGCATCGGCACCTCGGAAGTCGAGCACGTGCTGGCCACGCAAACCCTGGTGCAGAAGAAGTCCAAGGCCATGCTGGTGAAGGTGGAAGGCCAATTGGGTTTGGGTGTAACGGCCAAGGATGTGGCGCTGGCCATCATCGGCAAGATCGGCACCGCCGGCGGTACGGGCTACTGCATCGAGTTCGCGGGTTCCGCGATCCGTGGCCTGTCCATGGAAGGCCGCATGACCGTGTGCAACCTCGCCATCGAAGCAGGTGCGCGCGCCGGCATCATCGGCGTGGATCAAACCACCATCGATTACCTGGAAGGCCGCGAGCACGCACCGAAGGGCGAGCAGTGGAAGCAAGCCGTCGAATACTGGAAGACCCTGCACACCGAAGACGGCGCCAAGTTTGACGCTGTGGTGGAAATGAATGCCGCTGACATCGAGCCGCAAGTGACCTGGGGGACTTCTCCCGAGCAGGTGCTGGCGATTGGCGCCAATGTGCCGAATCCTGCAAACGAGGCGGATCCGGTCAAGCGTGCCGGCATCGAGCGCGCGCTGCAGTACATGGGTCTGCAAGCCGACATGCCGATCACCGATATCGTGATCGACAAGGTGTTCATCGGCTCCTGCACCAACAGCCGCATCGAAGACATGCGCGCTGCCGCCGTGGTGGCCAAGGGCAAGAAGGTTGCCGCCAACGTGAAGCTGGCGCTGGTGGTGCCGGGCTCCGGCATCGTGAAGCGTCAAGCCGAAGCTGAAGGCCTCGACAAGATCTTCATCGAAGCCGGTTTCGAATGGCGTGAGCCGGGTTGCTCGATGTGTCTGGCAATGAATGCCGACCGTCTGAGCCCGGGCGAGCGTTGCGCTTCGACTTCCAACCGCAACTTCGAAGGCCGCCAAGGCCCCGGCGGTCGTACCCATCTGGTGAGCCCGGCCATGGCCGCTGCCGCCGCGATCGCCGGTCACTTTGTCGATATCCGTGATTCACGCAACTGAGGCCTGAGGAGATAAACCATGAAAGCTTTTACCCGTCTCAATGGCCTTGTGTGCCCGCTTGATCGCGCCAATGTCGATACCGATGCGATCATCCCGAAGCAGTTCCTGAAGTCCATCAAGCGCAGCGGCTTCGGCCCCTACCTGTTTGATGAATGGCGCTACATCAACTATGGTGAGCCCGGCATGGACTGCACGAACCGTCCGAAGAACCCGGATTTCGTGCTGAACCAGCCGCGTTATCAAGGTGCGCAAGTGCTGCTGGCACGCGACAACTTCGGCTGCGGCTCCTCGCGCGAACATGCGCCGTGGGCCATCGAGGATTACGGCTTCCGTGTAATGATCGCGCCGTCCTTTGCTGACATCTTCTTCAGCAACAGCTACAAGAACGCGATCCTGCCGAT
>Ga0316604_10001872_pt1 | contig 17355 bp, 12 predicted proteins | sample OWC_soil_day20_C_FD_207650 | JGI IMG/M metagenome (GOLD analysis project Ga0316604, IMG submission 207650) | Wetland soil microbial communities from Old Woman Creek delta, Ohio, United States - OWC_soil_day20_CT | ecosystem: Environmental > Terrestrial > Soil > Wetlands | place: USA: Ohio... | reverse complement strand
AGACCTTGTTGAGCGGCTTCGTGTTCAGCTGCCATGTCAGGGTTTCACCAAAAAAATCAAAAAATTCGCTTGCAGAGTCACAATCAGACCCACTACAACCGCGCTCCACAACAGCTCCGGATAAACCCACGGTAGCACTGCCAGCAGCGCAATCGACAAAAAAACCTTGATAGCCTCGCCTGCCAGCAATCGCATCGGCTGAACCCCACCAGAGGTCCGGGCCGAAACCGTCAGATTGCAGACCAGCAACAGGTTGGGCAGGACACAAACCAGCCCCGCCAGCGCAGCAGATATTGCACCGCGCAAACCGGCCATGCTTGCTCCGATGAAAACCCCGACCAGGGCACTGACAACCTGCAGGAAGACCAGCTTGAACATCCGATACCTGTAAAGCAAACGTGGCTTTCCCAGTGAAAAGCTGGGCAATCTTAGGAGCGCAGAAGCGCCAAGTCAATTGTGCTGCGATGCGGCAAACCCGTATTGCCGCAGACTTTCAACCTATGCACCAAGCCGAAGCCTGATCCAGCAGGCTTTATCGGCCCGCAAAGTCACAAATAAAAATTTTCAGAAAAGTCTTTGATTGTGCGCAACAGCATGCATTTTTTAAGTTGAGCCAAATCATGCCATCGTTCTTTTGATGAAACAAGCATGGTCTTGATCGTATCCACTCAGAATCCCGGCCTCTCTTGCAAGCAAGCTCCGGACCCGAATTTTAGGCAGATTGCACACACTTCCTGATTTCGCTTTGAATCAGGCGTTTGCTGCGTAGCAGCGCAACCATCTGCTGCGGTTTGCGCTAAAGTCGCGCGTTCGCAATGCCCATTTGTGTGGCATTGCCGACAGGGATTGAGGAGATTTGCCCCATGAGTCTGGCCAAGCGCATCGGCCTTGTTGCTTTGCGTGGATTGACCCGAGTGTTGTTTCGCGTGGAAATGCGAGGCAATCCCCGGGTGTTTTCGCGCAAGCTGCTAATCATTGCTAATCATGAATCCTTTCTTGATGGTCTGTTGCTGGCAGTAAGCCTGCCGCAGAAACCGCTGTTTGTCGTCCATACCGGTGTCTCGCGCAGCCTGTTTTTCCGCATCCTGCTCAAAGCCGTGGATTTTCTGGCGGTCGATCCGACCAGCCCGATGGCGATGAAGACGGTGATCCGTGTCATCGAAAGCGGCCGCCCGGTAGTGATCTTCCCTGAAGGACGCATCACCACGACCGGCAGCCTGATGAAGACCTATGACGGTCCGGCTTTTGTTGCCGCCAAGACCGGTGCCACCATCCTGCCGGTACGCATCGATGGCGCGGCGCGAACCTATTTTTCACGCCTGTCCGGCCAGCATCCCCACCAGCTTTTCCCGCGCATCACGATCAGTGTACAGCCCACCACACGGATCGAAATGCCCAAAGCATCGACCGCTCGCGAGCGTCGCCGGATCGCCGGGGAAGCCATGCGCCGTCTGATGCAGGAAATGATATTTGCCAGCCGGCCTCGCCAGACTCTTTATGAAGCTTTGCTATCTGCCATTTCAATCCATGGACGATCCTGGCGTCTGGTAGAAGACATCAAGCAGATCGAATACAGCTATGGCGATCTGTTGAAAATGACGCTGGCTTTGGGACGCCTGGTTTCGCGCAAGAGCGTGGAAGGCGAGCGCATCGGCGTCCTGCTGCCGAATCTGGCACCAACGGTGGGACTGGTCTTCGGCCTCTCGGCATTCCGCCGTGTCCCGGCAATGATGAATTACACCGCCGGGGCGGAAGGCATGATTGCGGCCTGCGAAGCCGCAACGATCAAGCATATCGTGACCTCGCGTGCCTTCGTCGTGCAAGGCAAGCTTGAGGACAAGATCGAAGTCCTCGCCCAGACGCGTGAAATCATCTATCTGGAAGACCTGCGTGGCGAAATGACGGGCTGGGACAAGGCCTGGCTGGTTCTCTGGGCGCTGCGCTTTCCGCGTCTGGCGGTGCCGTGTGGTGACGCCGAAGATCCGGCTGCGGTGTTGTTCACTTCCGGCTCCGAAGGCAAGCCGAAAGGGGTCGTACTGTCCCACCGGGCCTTGCTTGCAAACATCCAGCAGGCGCGTGCTGTCGTCGACTTCTCGTCGGAAGACAAGCTGCTGATCGCGCTGCCCCTGTTCCACTCGTTTGGTCTGACCGTAGGCGGCTTGCTGCCGGCCATCTCCGGCGCAAAGGTTTTCCTGTACACCTCGCCGCTGCATTACCGTGTCATCCCCGAACTCGTATATGACCGCAACTGCACGATCCTGCTCGGTACCAGTACTTTCCTTTCGAACTACGCCAAGCACGCACATCCGTATGACTTCTACCGTCTGCGCTACGTGATCGCCGGTGCCGAAAAACTCACACAAACCGTGCGCACCAACTGGTTCGAAAAATTCGGCATCCGCATTCTCGAAGGTTATGGCGCCACCGAGTGCGCGCCCGTGCTGGCCGTAAACACCCGGATGGCATACAGGACCGGCTCGGTCGGCCAGCTCCTGCCCGGCATGCAGGCGCGTCTGGTCCCGGTTCCTGGCGTGGAAGTCGGGGGCGCGCTGCACGTCAGCGGCCCCAATCTGATGTCCGGCTATCTGCGGGCCGACAATCCTGGCGTGCTGGAACCCCCGTCCTCCGAAGTCGGCCCGGGCTGGTATTCCACCGGCGATATCGTGGACATCGATGCCGATGGCTATCTCTACATCGTGGGACGGATCAAACGCTTCGCCAAGGTTGCGGGCGAAATGATCTCGCTGGAGTCGGTCGAACGCCTCGCGACCCTGGCTTCGGACAAGGGCACGCATGCCGCGACCAGCCAGCCGGATGCCTCGCGCGGCGAAAACATCCTGCTATACACCACCGACAAGAGCCTGACCCGCGACCAGTTGCAGGCAGCAGCCCGCTCCGGCGGCTGGCCGGAAATAGCCGTGCCACGCAAGGTCATCGTGCTGGAAGAGCTGCCGGTGCTGGGTTCGGGCAAAACCGATTACGTGACCCTCAAGCAATGGGCCGAGACGGTTTGAGGCGTCCCGGGAGGATCCCCGAACCGGGGAAGTTATAGCTGAAGTCAATACGGCGGCACGATTTCTGTGGCACCGTACGCATCAGATAGAACAAAAAAGTGTGTGGAGACCAAATGTTGCGCTGGATTCTGAAGGGCCTGCTGCGCCCGTTGTTCCGCATCCTGTTCCGGGTGCGGGTGCATGGCAACCCGAAGATCAAGGCCGAGCGTCTGCTCATCGTGGCCAACCACGAATCCTTTCTCGACGAATTGTTGCTCGGCCTGTTCCTGCCGCAACGCCCGGTTTTCGTGGTCTATACCACCGCAACCCACAATCGTCTGTTCCGTTTCTTCTCGCTGGGGCTGGTCGATTATCTGGCCATTGACCCGAACAACCCGATGGAGATGAAGTCGGTCATCCGTCTGATCGAATCCGGTCGGCCGGTACTGATCTTCCCCGAAGGCCGCATCACCACCACCGGCAACCTGATGAAGACCTACGATGGGCCGGGCTTCATCGCCGCCAAGACCGGTGCGACCATCCTGCCTGTCCGCATCGATGGTGCCGCGCGCAGCTATTTCTCCTTGCTGCAGGGCAATTTCCCGCACTACCTGTTCCCGCGCATCCGTCTGTTCGTGCAGGAACCCACCTGCATCGAGACCTCCAAGACAGGGCACGGGGAGCAGCACTATCTGGCCGGCCAGGCCATGCACCGCGTGATGACCGACATGATGTTTGCCGGCCGCGCCGAGCAGACCTTGTTCCAGTCACTGATGGAGGCCGCACGGATCCAGGGGCGCAATTGGCGGGTGATCGGCGATGTCGAGCACGTCGACTATTCCTATGCCGAAATCATTCGCATGAGCATGTTGCTGGGACGCGAGCTGGCCCGTCGCAGCACCGAAGGGGAACGCATCGGCGTCTTGCTGCCGAATGTCACGACCCTGCTGGCCCTGATCTTCGGGCTGACTGCCTGGCGGCGCGTGCCGGCCTTGCTCAACTTCACGGCGGGTGCCGATTCGTTACGTGCGGCATGCACGGCTGCGTGCGTACGCAAGATCGTGACTTCACGCAAATTCGTCGAGCAGTTCAAACTGGCGGACAAACTCGCCGGCCTGCCGGATGTGGAGCTGCTCTATCTGGAAGACTTACGGGCCGGAGTGTCGTTCACGGACAAGATGTGGTGGCTGCTGTGGGCGCGTTTCCGCCCGCTCACCAGCTGCCCGCCGGCCTCCCCCGAAGACCCGGCGCTGGTGATGTTCACCTCGGGCTCGGAAGGCAAGTGCAAGGGCGTCGCGCTCTCGCATCGGGCAATCCTGTCGAACGTTTCACAGATGCGCTCGGTGCTGGATTTCTCGGTCAACGACGTGATCCTCAATGCCCTGCCACTGTTCCATTCCTTCGGCCTCACCTGCGGCGGCCTGATCCCGCTGCTGTGTGGCGCCAAGGTTTTTCTTTACCCCTCGCCGCTGCATTACCGTGTCATTCCGGAACTGGCCTATAACGCTTCGTGCACCATCCTGTTCGGCACGAATACCTTCCTGTCCAATTACGCCAAGCATGCCCACCCCTTCGATTTCTACCGCCTGCGTTATGTGGTGGCCGGCGCCGAGAAGATCACCGACGAAGTCCGCCAGCTCTGGTTCGAGAAGTTCGGTGTACGCATTTTCGAGGGTTACGGCGCCACCGAATGTGCTCCGGTACTCAGCGTGAATACCCAGATGGCCTATCGCTCCGGCAGCGTCGGGCAGTTCCTGCCGAGCATCCAGTATCGTCTGCGGCCGCTTGCCGGCATCGAATCGAAAAACGGCAACCCCTGCGGCCAGCTCCACGTGACCGGCCCCAACCTGATGTCCGGTTATCTGCGTTTCGATGCGCCCGGCATCCTGCAACCACCGGTCTCCGAAATCGGGCCAGGCTGGTATGACACCGGCGACATCGTCGAGATCGATGAAGATGGTTTCGTACACGTCATCGGCCGCGTCAAACGCTTTGCCAAAGTCGCCGGGGAAATGGTCTCGCTCGGCGTGGTCGAACTGATCGCGGCAAAGACTTCGCCGGACTTCCTGCATGCGGCGACTACCCGCGAAGACCCCACGCGCGGCGAAGCCATCCTGCTGTTCACGACCCAGCCGGACATGCAGCGTGATGCCCTGATCGCAATCGCCCAGGCCAACGGTTTCCCCGAACTGGCTGTTCCACGCAAGATCCTGCATGTGGCCGAACTGCCTTTGCTGGGCTCTGGCAAGATCGATTATGTGACGCTCAAACAGTGGGCCATGGCGGCCTGAATCCTGGCATGGCGTGCGGCGCCCCCCCGGCGCACGCCACAGTACGCTATCCTGCCTGCGGATAACTTCTGGCGCGTTGATCGCATGTCTTCCGAACCTTCCCGTTCCGTATCGCAACTCATCGGCGAACGCCGCTTCGGCCCGCTGTTCTTCACCCAGTTTTGCGGTGCCTTCAATGACAACCTGTTCAAGAACGCGCTGATCCTGCTGGTGGCCTTTCACAGCGGTACGATCCTGGGGCTCGCCCCCGCACTGATCGTACAGCTCGCCGCCGGGCTGTTCATCCTGCCCTTCTTCCTGTTCTCGGCGATGGCCGGCCAGCTCGCCGACAAGTACGACAAGGCACGCCTGATCCGCATCATCAAGCTCGTCGAGATCGGCATCGCGGTGGTGGCCACCTTCGGTTTCGCCACGGCGCATGCCGAACTGCTGCTCGCCGCCCTCTTCATGCTCGGCCTGCATTCCACCTTCTTCGGCCCGCTCAAGTATTCGATCCTGCCCCAGCATCTGCATGCCGATGAGCTGGTCGCCGGCAACGCCTGGGTGGAAAGCGCGACCTTCGTGGCGATCCTCGCCGGTTCGCTGCTCGCCGGCTTGCTGATGAGCATCAAGCCGCATGGCGCCGTGTATGCCGGTGTCAGTTGCGTGCTGATTGCGATTGCCGGCTATCTTGCCTGCCGCCGGATTCCCGCGGCCCCGCCAGCGGCGCCCGATCTGCGCGTGAGCCTCAACCCGCTCACCGAAACCTGGCGCAACATCCGCCTCGTGTATCGCAACCGCACCGTGTTCCACTCGGTGATGGGCATCTCGTGGTTCTGGTTCTACGGCGCACTGTTCCTCACCCAGTTCGCGCCGTATGTCAAAGACGTACTCGGCGGCAACGAGCTGATGGTCACCGCCTTGCTCGGCACCTTCATCGTCGGCATCGCCCTCGGCGCCTTCCTGTGCGAGCGCCTCTCCGGCAAGCATGTGGAGATCGGTCTGGTGCCGCTGGGTTCCATCGGCCTCACGCTGGCCGGCGCCGATCTCTGGCTGGCAAGCCCGAGCGGCATCCCGCAGCCGGTCGATCTGGTCACCTTCGCCAGCCATCTGGCCAGCTGGCGGATCCTTGCCGATCTGGTGCTGATCGGCGTGGCCGGTGGTTTCTTCACTGTCCCGCTGTATGCGCTGATCCAGCAGCGTTCCGAGCCCGGCGAACGCTCACGCGTGATTGCCGCCAACAACATCCTGAACGCGGCCTTCATGGTCGTGTCGGCCGCCTTTGCTGCGCTCGCCCTCAGCCACGGCCTGACGATTCCGCAGATCTTCCTGGCCACCGCCATCATGAATGCTGCCGTGGCGATCTACATCTACGGGTTGGTGCCGGAGTTCCTGATCCGCTGCCTGGTCTGGGTGCTGATCAAGACGGTGTACCGCTTGCGTGCAGAGGGCCTGGAGCATGTACCGGAGCGCGGTGCCGCGCTGATCGTATGCAATCACCCCAGCTTCATCGACGCGCTGATCATCGCGGCCATGTGCCGCCGCCACATCCGCTGGGTGGCGGACTACGCCATGTACGCCAAGCCGGGGCTCAATTACTTCTTCCGCACCATCAACGCAATTCCGATGGCGGCGGCGCGCGAGGACCGCAGCGTGCTGATCGCCGCCTATGACCAGATTGCAGCAGCACTGGAAGCTGGCGAACTGGTCGGCATCTTCCCCGAAGGCCGTGTCACCGACAGCGGCGACATCGAACCTTTCAAGGGCGGTCTGAACAAGATCCTCGGGCGTACGCCAGTGCCGGTCGTGCCGATGGCGCTGCGCGGCATGTGGGGCAGTTTCTTCTCGCGCAAGGATGGGGCCGCCATGCGCAAACCCCTGCGTCGCGGCCTGCGCAATCCCATCGAGCTGATCGTCTCGGCCCCGGTGTCACCAGAGAAGCTGACCCCGTCGGCCTTGCATGACATCGTTCAGGGCTTGCGCGGCACATGGCAGTAGCCCGGTCTGCACACCCCGGGCACGCCCATGCCCTCATCATGAGGGGCCCATGCTTGCCCAATCCGGTCACCGCCACCATGAACCAGATGCTCGCCAGTGTCCGCTGCGCCCTTGTCCTGCTCGCCCTGCTGCTGACCAGCACAGGCGTGATGGCGACCGGAGACGTGATCCGTCTCGCCCGGCGCGAAGCGGAGCAAGCGCCCTCGACCTTCCCGGAAATCGTGCTGCAGGAAGCCCTGCGGCGCACCGAGGCACATTATGGTGCCTGGAAGATCGAACGCGTCCAGCATTCCATGTCACGCGGCCGCCTGCTCGAAGACCTCCTGAACGGCCACGAGTTGAATGCGGTAGTCGCAGCCAGCCAACCGGACTGGGAAGCGCAGACGCTGCCGGTCTGGATCCCCGTGGACATGGGGCTTTCCGGCTTGCGTATCGGCTTCATCCGCCAGGATGCCCAAGCCGCCCTGTCCCGGGTGCATTCGCTGGATGCCTTGCGCCAGTTGCGCCTCGGCGTCGGACTGAGCTGGTCCTCGCGCAAGGTGATGGAAGCCAACGGTCTGCAGCTTGAACTGGCGGCCAGCCAGGAAGCACTCACACGCATGGTGCTTGCCGAACGGGTGGATTATTTCCCGCGCAGCATCAGCGAAGCCTTCACCGAATATGCCGACTTTTCGCGCCAATACCCTGAGCTGGCTATCGAGAATCACCTGCTGCTCGACATGCCGCTGCCGACCTACATCTTCGTGTCGCCAACCCAGCCCCGGCTGGCCAAACGCATCACCACCGGCATGGAAATCCTGGTCCGCGACGGCAGCCTGCTGAAGATGGTGACCCGTGCCCACGCCGACATCCTCGCCCGGGCCAGACTCTGCGAACGGCAGATGATCCACATCCCCAATCCCCTGCTCTCCTCCCGTCATCCCTTGAAGCGATCAGAGCTATGGTTCGACCCCTATGCCCCCGGTGGCTTGTGCGCCAGTGCCGCCCCGGCCAGCCACGGCAGACGGCGCAAATGATCCGGTGTGGCCGGCTGCGCCGGATGCTCGGAATTGTCTTGCTGCTTGCCCTGAGCGGCCCGGCACTGCATGCCCAGGCCACGGAAATCGTCATGCGCCCGCTCCCCGATGGCGCCAAAGGGCCGGAACCGGATTTAAATGGTGCCGTCATCGACGAAGCACTCAAGCGCACAGTGAATCGTTACGGTCCCTACCAATACGCCGAACGCATTCCGGTGGTCGCACGCGAACGCTTGCTGGACGAGATGCTGCGCGGTGAGGCCATCAACATCACCGTCGTCGCCACCCAACCTGTCTGGGAAGAGCAGCTTCACGTCATCCGCATCCCGATTGACATGGGCTTGTCCGGCTATCGCATCGCCCTGATCCGCCGCGACAGACAGTCCCTGTTCAATACGGTACGCGATCTGGACACCCTCAAGCGCCTGCGGCTGGGCGCAGGCGAGGCCTGGTCCTCGCGCCAGATCTTCGCCGCAGAAGGTTTCTCGGTAGAAACCGGCGAAACTTACGAAGCCTTGCTGCGCATGCTGCTGGCGGGCCGCTCCGACTACTTCCCGAGGGCCCTGACCGAAGCCTTCCCCGAATACGATGCACGGCGCAAGGATTTCCCGGATCTGGCCATCGAACGCGACCTGTTGCTGAACCTTCCCCTGCCCACCTATATCTTCGTGTCGCCCAAAGCACCTGAACTGGCCCGCCGCATCGAAGCCGGGCTCGAATCGATGGTGCGTGACGGCAGCTTGCTGCGTCTGGTGATGAAGTTCAACGGCGACATCCTGCGCCGGGCAAATCTGTGCTCGCGCCGCGTGTTCAAGCTCGACAATCCATTGCTCACGCCGCAGACTCCACTCAGGCGCAAGGCGCTGTGGTTCGATCCCTTCGACCGGCGCACCGGACTCTGTGCGGCAAAGACCCCGCCGGAAACAAACGTGCAGCACGGGCGCTAACGCACAACCAGCGGTTCACTGTGCCAGAGCGCGCTTCTCGCGTGCCGCCGCATGATCCCGCAAGACCTGCAGCAGCGCCTCAAGTTCATCCGCCAGCGTCAGCATGTACCGGGCGGCGTCCGGCCGACCTTCGCGTGCGCTCAGATCCGCCTGCGCAGCCGCTTGTGACAAGGGGCCGGCCTCCACACTGCCGGCCAGCGCCTTGAGGGAATGCGAAATCTCGCTGGCTCCCGCCAGATCACCCTGTTCCACCAGCTTTCGGAGTTTCTCCGGCGTCTCGCGGTGGGTATCGAACAGGATACCCAGCAGCTTTTCGGCAAACGCCGCGCGACCCTTGTAGCGTTCGAGCAGCGCATCCCAGTCGATCAGGTTGCAGCCACCCGCCACGCCGGGCCTGCCCAGCGCTTCGGTGTCTGTCGCAAGCCCGTTCGGCAGGCATTTCCTGAGAACCTCGACGAGCACGGCTTCATTGATCGGTTTGGTCACATGCGCCAGCATGCCGGCCGCGAGGCAGCGCTCGCGTTCCTCACGCATGGCGTGGGCGGTCAGCCCCACCACCGGTAAACCGGGATAGCGCGCCGTCACCCGCCGCGCCAGCTCGTAACCATCCATGACCGGCATCTGGATATCCGTCAGCACCACATCGAAAGCCTGTGGCCCCTGCTGCTGGAGAAGATCGAAAGCGATCTGCCCGTTCTCGGCAAACACCACCTGTGCACCATGAAACTGCAGCACGTCTTCGAGCACCACGCGATTGAATTCGACATCCTCTGCAGCAAGCACCCGCAGGCCTTGCAAGCCCTGTTCCGCACCTGCAGGAAGATGCCGGGACACCCGCTGTTCGGGCTTCGCTTCTGCCAGCGGCAGGTCCAGGGTAAACACGCTGCCCCGGCCTTCCACGCTCTCGACCCGGATTTCGCCCCCCATCTGCAGCGCCAGGCTCTGACTGATCGCAAGCCCCAGTCCGGAGCCGCCGAAACGCCGTGTCATCGAGCTGTCCGCCTGCTCGAAAGGCCGGAACAGGCGCGAGAGCGCTTCCGGCGCCATCCCGATGCCGGTATCGGCCACCCGGAAACGGATGCACGGTGCTGCAGAGCTCACGCTCAGGGACACTTCGCCCCGCTCCGTGAACTTCACCGCATTCGACAACAGATTGAGCAGGATCTGCTCGATGCGCAGCTGGTCGCCCATCATCCAGCCCGGCAGATCGGGCGCCAGATCACAGTTCAGCAGCAAGCCCTTGGCCCGGGCCCGCTCCCGGACCAGCTCAAGGCTTTTGTAGACGCTTGAAACAAGTTCGAAGGGGTGCGGGTCGATCACCACCTTGCCCGCTTCGAGCTTGGAGAAATCCAGGATCTCGTTGATCACCCCGAGCAAATGTTCGCCCGCTTCCAGGATCTGCTGTGCCAGCACGCCCGTCTTGCGGCCAACGCTCTCGCGCATGATGCTGCGCGCCAGCCCCAGCACGGCATTGAGCGGCGTACGGATCTCGTGACTCATGTTGGCCACGAAAACGCTCTTGGCGCGGCTGGCCGACTCGGCAACATCCTTGGCTTCAGCCAGCTGGGCAGTGCGCTGCTCCACAGTTTTCTCGAGCTCCGCGCGGTGGCGCTGATCCGCCGCGTGGACGGCCTGCTCGGCCTCCTTGCCTTCAATGATTGCGGCGCGGAAACGATGCATCGCACTGATCATCCGCCCGAATTCATCGGTCCGCCCTTCCGGCGGCAGTGCCGCACCAACATTGCCTGCCGCCAGCTGGTCCAGCCCTTCGGTGATCTGGTTCAGTGGCCGGATCAGGGAGCGGAGCATCCACAAGGCCGCCGCCGCCGTGACCAGCGCCATCAGCAAAGCCCCCACGCCGATTTCCAGCATGTTGCGGTACACCTCGGCATCCAGCGTGCTGCGCGAGAACGACAGCTCGATCCGGCCCACTGCGCGTTGCCGGCGGGGCGTCGAATAAACGATGTCACGCGCTACCGACAGCAGGACTTCGTCGCCGGGCGCCTGATCGCCCCGATCCACCAGCACCGCGCCGGCGTTGTCGGTAACCTTCACCCTGCGCACGTCCGTATGCGAAGCCAGCGCCTGCACTGCCGCCTGCACCGCCAGCTCGTTGTACTCGTACATCGGATGTGCCAGCGATTCGGCGAGCAGATCCGCCAGGCGCTCGGCACGCACTTTCAGCTCCTGTTCGTACACATGGGCGTTGCGTAGGACAAGGATGCTGCTGTAAAGGGCCACTGCCAGTGCAATGCCGCCCATGATGGCCACCATCATGCGCAGGCGGAAGTGATCATTCCACCGATTCCTGCAGCGCTTGAGAAATCCCTTCACATCGACTCCAGAAAGATCATCCGGCTTTCCAGCCACCGGCTTAAGCCAGGACAGATTCTAGCCCCCGGGCAGCACCGCTTGCCACGAGCATACCCGCTTTCGTGTGTCCTTCAGGCGCTTCGTCGCCCTACAACTTTTGTTGCACTGTGCGCTAGGTTTATCCTTTGCTTCATACTGTGCTTTCTGGTTACACCTCCCTCCCCGCTTTTCCCCCTCACATGCAGAAGATTTCCTACCCCCTGCTGGCCTTGTTGCTGGCTTTCCTGAATGCCATCGGTCCGTTTTCGATCGATGCCTACCTGCCCGCCTTTCCGGCCATGCAGAGTGCCCTCGCGACCGACGCGGTCGCCATGCAGCAATCGCTGACCGCCTACATGATTCCTTTTTCGATCATGATGCTGTGGCACGGCGCAATTTCCGATGCGCTGGGACGCAAGCGCGTAATCGTGACCGGCCTGGCCGTCTACGTGCTGGCCTCTGTTCTGTGCGCGCTGGCGCCGACCGTCCACGTCCTGCTCCTGGGCCGCATCCTGCAGGGCCTCTCCGCCGGTAGCGGCGTGATCGTCGGCCGTGCCGTGGTACGCGATGTCCTCGAAGGTCCGGCCGCGCAGCGCATGATGTCGCACGTTGCCATGGTCTTCGCGGTGGCCCCGGCAGTCGCACCGATCATGGGTGGCGCGATGAGCGAATGGTTCGGCTGGCGCGCGATCTTCGCCTTTCTGGCCTTGCTGGCCTCGGCGCAGATCTTCATGGCCTGGCGCTTCCTGCCCGAGACCCTGCCCAGGGAGAAACGCCAGCCTCTGCGCGCGAGCGCCATGCTGGCCGGCTATCTGGCCGTGCTGGGCAGTGGTCGTTTCGTGCTGATAGCCTTGTCGATGAGTTTCGTCTTCCTTGGCTTCTTCCTCTACGTGATGTCTGCACCGGTCTTCCTGATGCAGCACCTCAAGCTCGGCCCGACCGAGTTCGGCTGGCTTTTCGTGCCCCTGGTCTGCGGCATGATCAGCGGCTCGCTGACGGCGGTACGCCTGTCACACCACCTTCAACCGAATGCGATCATCCGTCTGGCTTTCGTCATCTCGGCCGTGGCGGCACTGTGGAATCTGGCCGCCAACTGGTTCCTGCCCGAAACCATTGCGACACGCATCCCGCAACTGGCTTTGCAGACCTTTGCGATGAATCTGGTCTTCCCCAGCCTGACCCTGATGGCACTGGATATGTTCCCCGACCGGCGCGGCATGGCCGCAAGCTGTCAGGGCTTCATCCATACCCTGATCATGGCCGTGGTCGCCGGCGTGGTCGCCCCCTTGCTGTGGGATTCGACACGCCAGATGGCCGCCGGCATGGCGATCATGTGGGCACTTTCAGTCGGTTTCTTTGTCTGGAGCCGCAAGCTGACCAAACCGCTGAAGGGTGATTTCGAGCGTACCGGCGTCAGGCCGGATTGAATGCAGGCCCCGCCTGACGGGGTCTGAATTGCACAAGGAGTTTGCTGATGGAATATCGTCGTCTCGGCCGTTCCGGCCTCAAAGTCAGTGCCCTGTCGCTGGGCTCCTGGGTCACCTACGCCAACCAGGTGGACGTGGCCAATGCTCGCGAAATCATGGCCGCCGCCCGCGACCACGGGGTGAATTTCTTCGACAACGCCGAAACCTATGCGGCCGGCGAATCCGAGCGGATCATGGGTGAAGCCCTGCGCCAGCTCGGCTGGGCACGCGAACACTATGTCGTCTCCAGCAAATTCTTCTGGGGCCTGACCGACGACCCCAATGTGCACCACACCCTGAACCGCAAATACCTGCTCTCGGCCGTCGACCATTCCCTCAAGCGTTTCGGGCTGGATTACCTCGATCTGATCTACTGCCATCGCCCGGACCCGAACACGCCCATCGAGGAAACCGTATGGGCCATGCACGACCTCATCAACCGCGGCAAGGCGATGTACTGGGGCACCTCGGAATGGAGCGCCGACGAGATCCGCGCCGCCTGGGAAATCGCCGAACGCCACCATCTGCACAAACCGGTAATGGAACAGCCGCAATACAACCTGTTCATCCGCAAACGCGTCGAGCAGGAATACAAGCGCCTCTACGAAGACCTCGGCCTGGGCCTGACCACCTGGAGCCCGCTCGGCGCCGGCGTACTCACCGGCAAGTACGTGAATGGCATTCCGGCCGGTTCACGCGGCACGCTCAAGGGCTACGAATGGCTGCATGAGCGCCTGCTCGCCCCGGCGCGCACCGAGGCCGTGAAAAAGCTGATGGTGATTGCCGAAGAACTCGGCTGCACGCCCAGCCAGCTGGCGATTGCCTGGTGCGTGAAGAACCCGCGGGTATCGAGCGTGATCACCGGCGCCTCGCGCCCCGAGCAGGTCAAGGAAAACATGCTGGCGCTGGATATCGTTGCACGACTGCACGACGATATCTGCGCACGCCTGGATGCGGCCTGTGAGGGAGTGGTCAACTAGAAGTTGTCATCTGGCAGGTGTAATACCCCTTTGCCGGATCGGCTCCGGCTGCGACAACAGGCAGCGGCGGCCGACTCCGGCGCTACAATCCAAGCATCCACTTCATTTCCACGATGATGTCCATGAAAAAACTTGTTCTCGCTTCAAACAATACCGGCAAGCTGCGTGAGTTCCAGGCCTTGCTCGCCCCGCTGGGTTGGGAAGTCGTGCCACAAGTGGAGCTGGGCGTGCCGGAGGCCGATGAGCCGCATTGCACCTTCGTCGAAAATGCCCTGACCAAGGCCCGCCATGCTTCTGCACACACCGGCTTGCCGGCACTGGCGGACGACTCGGGCGTCTGCGTGAATGCCCTGCAAGGTGCGCCCGGCGTGTATTCGGCACGCTTTGCCGGCGAGCCGAAGTCCGACGAACGCAACAACGCCCTGCTGATCGAGAAACTCGCAGGCGAAACGGATCGGCGCGCGCATTACGTGTGCGTGCTGGCTTTCGTCCGCAATGCCGAAGACCCGCAGCCCATCATCGCCGAAGGGGAATGGCACGGCACGATCATCGACACGCCACGCGGTGCGGGCGGATTCGGCTATGACCCCTACTTCTACCTGCCGGACATGGAACAGACCGCCGCCGAGCTGGCCGGTCCCCTGAAGAACACCCTGAGCCATCGCGGCGCGGCCTGCCGCCAATTGCTCGCCCGTCTGCAACTGGAAACCTGAAAGCGCCGCCATGGATACTGGTCAATCTGCCCTGCTGGGCCGCTGCCGTGAGGAATTCATCGCAGCCCTGGCCGCCGCGGTTGCAGAAGTCGGCATTCGCAGCCCTGCACTGATCGAAACCTTGCGCCGCCATGCGGGCAAAACCTTCGACGATCTGGCCGGTCTGCACACGCCCGAGGAGTACCAGAAACTGCGCGGCGTCACGGCCTCGCGGATCAGCCTCGTCCATCCCGAAGACATGGACCTGACCGTCGAGCTGATCAACCTGAGCCACAATCTGGCCGATGGCTGCGAACGCGAGCTGCCGCGTCTGCACCTCTTGTTCATGAGCCTGCTCGAACAGGACAATTCGGTGCTGGATCAACTGCCGGTGGGGCCGGACGCCGTGTGCCAGGCCTTGCGCGCGATGTGTGACGAAGGCGAGCTGACCGGTCAGGCGCGTCTGGAATTTCCCAAGCAGGTCGAATTCCCCCTGTGTCTCGTGCTGCGCACGCTCTATGCCCAGCTGACAGAACTGTTGCAGGCCGCAGGCGTCGCACCGAAATCCTTGTTGCGCCCGGAAAGCGAGTCGACGCGCTCGGCTTACGCCTCACCGCTCGGCGCATCGGGCGGCCGCACCGGCATGGGCTATGCCGAATCGGGACAGGAATCCTTGTCCGAGTCGCGCACGCTCGATGGCCCGCTCGGGCGTTTGCAAGGCACCTTGCTTCGCCGCCGGGGCGGTGGCGGAGGCACGGGTAATGGAGGCGGTGGCTATGGTGGCAGTGGAGCACAGATCGATCCGAGCCTGCTCGCCGCAATCCTCGAACGCGTCCTCATCTGGTTGAACGAGCGCCAGCAGGCCGCAGCGGCCGAGCCCTACGGCGCGGCGGGTCCGGCCTCGAACTTTGCCGAGCTCAACGCCCTGCTGCCGGCGGACAACAATGCCGCGCTGGATGCGATCAGCCTGAGCTTCGACGTGCTGCAAGCCGATCCCGAATTGTGTGCGGCGATCAAGCCGAGTCTCGAACGCTTGCGCCTGCCCTTGTCAAAGCTCGCCCTCCTTGATACCAACGTACTGAGCGACCCGCTGCACCCGGCCCGCTTGCTGGTAGATGAAGTGCTGCGTCTGGGCATGAGCCTGCCGCCCGACACCCCTCCGGGACACCCGGTATGCCAGGCAGTTGAAACGGCCGCGCATCGGGTCCAGCGCGATTTCGAACGTGACCTCGAAGTCTTCGCCAGTGCCGGTGCCCAGCTCGCCGCCCTCAATACCTCACGGCGTGAAGACCTGGCCCGGCGTTGCGCGGCGCGTCTGGCCCTGGCCGAAAGCGAAATGCGCCGGGAACACTCGCGCAGCCGTGCCGCCCGCGCCATCCGGGCCTTGTGCGCCGGCGATGTACCCACGCCGATCCGGGTCTTCCTCGAACAGCTGTGGGTGCGTGTGCTCGCCGCCATTCATCAGCATGCCGGTGAAAAATGCCAGCCCTGGTTCCGCGCCCTGGCCACCGCCAATCAACTGGTGGAAAGCGTGCAGCCCAAGGCGGACGCCACCGCGCGTCAACAACTGGTCACCAGCCTGCCGGGCCTGCTCGCTCAGCTGCGCGCCGGGCTGGATGCCATTGGCACACCGGAGAAGCTGCGCGAACGGGCCTTCCAGAGCTTTGTTGATTGCCATACCGCGGTCATCCAGGGACGGGCACCCGCCAGTACCCGCCTGGACCGGCTCGAAGTCGCCACGGCACCGCGCATCGAACCCATCCCGGATGCGCCGGGGCTACACGTCGTACGCCTGCCCCCCGAAGGTGACGATGGACGCGCCGTGTCAGACTGGATCCCCGCACTGGAACCGGGCAGCTGGCTGCAACTGAGTCTGCCCGACGAAACCGCCCCGCGCCGCCTGTGCGTCGCCTGGTACGGTGGCGCACCGCGCATGCTGCTCGCGGGCGAACCGGACAGCGATTTCATGATCATCTTTCCGCAGCGCTGGCTGCAGTTGCGCGCAGCAGACAATGCAGCTTCTCCGTTGCAGACCGAAGGCGTATTCGAACGTGCCGCCGAAGCGGCGATTGCCCGCTGTTATTGAAGCATCCATCCCGCCAAGGGAGTACACCATGAAAAACAAGACCTATCCGTATCGTCTGGCCGGTCTGGCCGCCGCACTGAGTCTGGTCACCGGACTCGCCCACGCCCAGCAGAAGCTCGAACCCCTGCCGGAACCACCCCCACCGCCGCCGGGTGTGCAGGCCGATGAACCGGAAGTCACGATCCGCAATCGTGGTGGCGACCGCTACGAGGAATACCGTATCCACGGTCAGCTCTACATGATCAAGATCACCCCGCGCATCGGCAAACCCTATTATCTGGTTGCCCGTGATCGCGACGGGAAATTCGAAAAGCATACCGATCTCGACAAGGGATTCGTCATCCCGCAGTGGGTTCTGTTCGAGTGGTAAGTGCCGCCGCGTGAGAATGGCCACCAGACTGGCGGCTTTTTCATCAAGCGCCCACCCCTTCAATTGGCGTCATCCCGGCGAAAGCCGGGACCCAGCAATCGTCCCCAAAGGCGCTGGATTCCGGCTTTCGCCGGAATGACGGCAACGGGCCAAGCCCCCTGACCGCGCGGGTTACGGCTGCGCCT
>Ga0316604_10001871_pt1 | contig 17365 bp, 10 predicted proteins | sample OWC_soil_day20_C_FD_207650 | JGI IMG/M metagenome (GOLD analysis project Ga0316604, IMG submission 207650) | Wetland soil microbial communities from Old Woman Creek delta, Ohio, United States - OWC_soil_day20_CT | ecosystem: Environmental > Terrestrial > Soil > Wetlands | place: USA: Ohio... | reverse complement strand
CCCTCATGTCAATAGCAGAAATTGCCGTAAAACGGCCTCTATTAATACTTGTAATATTTACGGTGCTGATACTTTTCGGACTGGAATGTTATCATAGCCTGAATTATAACCTGCTGCCCAAGATGGAAGTGCCTACTATAACAGTGAGCACAGTCTATGCAGGGGCCTCCGCTTCTGAAGTGGAAACATCCGTGACAAAGAAACTGGAAGATGCCTTTGCTTCTGTAGAAGGTCTGGATAAGATCACCTCCAAATCACAGGAAGGTGTATCACAGGTAGTCATTACCTTCAAGAGTGGTACCAACATCGACAGAGCAGAAGCAGATATCCAGCGTAAAGCAGATCAGGCACAGAATGACCTGCCAAAGGATATCGATAAACCTTTGGTAAATAAAGTAAACCTGGAAGAAGCGCCGGTGGTGAAGGCCGGTGTTACGTCTACACTCGCTCCCCGTGCATTGTATGACCTGGTCGATAAGCAACTGCGCCCCATCTTACAAAACGTATCCGGTGTAGGACAGGTAAACATCATCGGTGGTGATGAACGTGAGATACAGGTAAACGTAGATCAGGGTAAACTCAATGCCTACGGTATCACCATCACGCAGGTGACAGATGCCGTGAACAATGCGAACCAGTCATTCCCTGCAGGTAGTATCGAGACACTGAACCAGCAGGTGACCATCCAGTATGATGCGAACGTGACTTCAGTGTCACAGATCAGTGAGCTGATCGTGGTACAACGTCCGGGTGGCGGCAGCGTATTTTTAAAAGACGTAGCTGAAGTTGTGGATGCTACTGCCAAAGCGACGGCTATCAACCATATCAATGGACTTCCTTCTATTGGTATTCAGATCGTGAAGCAATCAGATGCAAATGCCGTGAATGTAAGCCGTGATGTAAAGAAAGCATTTGCCAATCTTGAACAACAGTATAAAGACAGCAAAGTAAAATTCACGATATCCTCAGACCAGTCTACCTACACCCTTCGCTCTGCGGATGCTGTAATGGAAGACTTAGTGCTGGCGGTGATCATCGTAGGTGTCGTGATGCTGGCTTTCCTGCATAGCTTCCGTAGTTCTATGTTTGTGATGGTGGCATTGCCATCTTCTATGATTCCTACATTTATCGCCATGTATCTGCTGGGCTTCTCGCTGAACCTGATGACGCTGATGGCGCTCTCGCTGGTGGTGGGTATTCTGGTGGATGACTCCATTGTGGTGCTGGAAAACATTTATCGACACCTGGAAGCAGGAACGGATCGGGAACAGGCTGCCCTTGATGGTCGTAATGAAATTGGCTTTACAGCCATGGCGATCACACTGGTGGATGTGGTGGTGTTCCTGCCACTGGCTATGTCCGGGGGGATCATAGGTATGATCTTAAGAGAGTTTTCATTAGTCGTGGTGATATCTACCTTAATGAGCCTGTTCGTATCCTTCACGGTAACGCCTATGTTAGCGAGCCGTTTCGGCAGATTGGAACATCTTACTAAAGATACCTGGTGGGGTAGACTCAACCTGGGATTCGAACATATTATTGATGTGATCAAAGAAAACTATGGTAAATTATTGAAGGTAAGTCTGCATAAAAAACGATACCTGTTATCCGGTGTGATCATTCTGATTATAGGTTCTATTATGCTGGTTGTCAAAGGATTTGTAGGCGCTGCTTTCATCCCTTCAGGAGACCAGGGGGAGCTGATGATCAACCTGGAATTGGCTCCGGATGCGTCTATTTACCAGACAAATATGCTGACCCAACAAGTGGAGAAACACATCCTTGCCAGACCGGAAGTAGACAAGGTCTTTTCCAGTATCGGCTTCCTGACAGGTGGTGTGGCCGGTACAGGTAATAACAGTAATAAGGCGGAGCTGACCGTGACGCTTGTAGATGCAAAGAAGAGAAACATGACAGCGGAGGAATTCGGTATCATGATACAGCGTGAGTTGACCGCCAGCGTCCCTGGTGTGAAAGTAACGGCATCACCGACTTCTATCACGGGCAATGCCAGCACAGCACCCATCCAGATTGCCGTGAAAGGTGTGAACCTGAAAGACGTGCGGAGTGTGGCGGAGCAATACATGAAGATTACAGCGGGTGTGCCAGGTACACAGTTCGTACAGCTCTCAGTAAAAGACCCGAAGCCACAGATAGAAGTGAAATTGGATAGAGAGAAAATGACCTTGTTAGGGCTCAATGCCAGCCAGGTAGGGGGTGCTTTGCAGAATGCATTCAGTGGAAACGATAAGAGTAAATTCAAGCAATCAGGCAATGAATACGACATTCTTGTAAGCCTGGATCGCTTTAACAGATCAGATATCAATAATGTAAGAAATCTTTCATTTACGAATAATGATGGGCAAACATTTGTGATGAGTCAGTTCGCCGAAATAAAAGAAGGAATAGGTGAAAGTGTGCTGGAACGCAGTGACCGGCTCAACTCTATCACGGTGAATGCAAACGTGGCAGGCAGGCCGACAGGTACAGTGGCGACAGAGATCAAAGAAAAAGTAGCCAGCGTAAAACTACCCGAAGGCGTGTCCATTGAATACCTCGGTGATGTAAAGAACCAGGGCGATGCTTTTGGAAGTCTGGGACTGGCATTGATCACAGCGATCCTGTTGGTATACCTGATCATGGTGGCGCTGTATGAAAGTGTGATCTATCCATTCGTAGTATTGTTCTCTATTCCGGTGGCATTGGTCGGTGCACTGCTGGCACTGGCACTGAGTATGGAGACGCTGAATATCTTCTCTATTATTGGTGTGATCATGTTGTTAGGTCTCGTGTCAAAGAATGCGATCCTGATCGTGGACTTTACCAATCATTTGAAAGAGAAGGGTGCTAAAGTAGAAGATGCACTGGTAGAAGCAGGAGAGGAGCGTTTACGTCCGATCCTGATGACGACTCTGGCGATGATCTTTGGTATGTTGCCGATTGCGTTGGCCACGGGAGCGGGTTCTGAGGTCAAGAACGGGATGGCGTGGGTGATCATTGGTGGTTTGACCAGTTCTATGATCCTGACGTTGTTTGTAGTACCGGCGATGTACCTGATCATTGATAAACTTAAAATACGTTTACAAAAGAAAAAGCAACCCGCGTACCATGAAGCTCATTAGTAGTACATTGTTCTGTTCACTGGCGTTCCTGATAGCAGCAAGTGCACAGGATTCACTGGCACGCGTTGCAAAAGTGCAGGATTCGCTGGCACGCACTGCAAGAGCACAGGATCCACCTCCACGCTTTGCAAGGGCGCAGGACTCACTCACGCGCTTTACAAGTGCACAGGATTCACTTGCACCCACTGCAAGCGCACACGACTCATCCGCACGCTTTGCAAAAGTGCAGGATTCGCTGGCGAAGGTCCAATTGAAAAAGGCCTATATCGTAGATCTCCTGCTTAAAAGTCCTGGCATGCGCCCTGCAATGATCTCTACGACGTTCATCAGCAGGGGGCAACTGGAAGGGAACTTAAAAGGGAAGAACATATTGAGCAGCGATTTTGGGCAGCAACGTACAGAAGCACTGCTAAATCTCCCGGTTAAGAATTGGGGGAAGAGTGGCATGGTGACGGCAACTATCCTCTATGCGCGTACGAATTATCAGCTTTCTGATATAAAGGGCCTGGATATTACGGAATCTTCATTATCCAAAAATACTGTAGGCCTGACCACCACCTATCGCAGAGTAGATTCCCTGTTTGGCCGTATGTTTGTCTCATCGGCCAGTGTGGTCCTTTTAACAGGTGATGGTGGCGGTATTAATAAGTATGCGGTGATGGGAAATGGAATGATCTTACTGAAAAAATCAGCGCAGACCACATTGATGGTAGGTATACAGGTGATCATTGATCCTACCAACATCACACCGGTCATTCCATTGCTTGTTTATCAAAAGCAGTTGCCGAATGGGGTTGATCTGAATTTCACGATCCCACAGCAATTGACCTTACGGAAGACCCTGAGCAAAAATTGCTGGGCGAGCTTCGGAACGATCTTATCCTCCTCTGTATCCTTCTTCAACTATAGCTCACCTAATATACCGCGAAAAGCGAATTTCAGCACGCTGGATCTGAAGACAGGGCCGGGGGTAGAATACAGACTGGGTAAGTTATTGCTGGCAGGAGTGAGTGCAGGGTTATGGACGCCGGTGATGTACAGACAGTATGGACGGTGGGAGAAGTCGAATCGTTATTTCTTTGATGGCAAAGTGGATACTACACCTTATATTAATTTGAATTTATCATTAATACCTTTTTGATAGTTACAAAATGTGTAACGCAGTTGTAGGTTTAAGCAATGAGCCCGGTATTCATACCGGGCTCTGTTTTTTTATTTGTGTGATAGAATTATTCCTTTACAAAATCACTATTCTTATCTCCATACATCCACTCATAGGCACCATCTGCATGATCTAAGTCTGTAATAGGGCAGAAACATGCACTGGCATAGATATTATCCGGCTCATCAGCTGCACCTGTTTCGTTGAGGTACGCATCATACAAATGGCAATTACCAGAAGCAGCCAGCAAACCAGGTAGCGCACCGCCCGCACTTACACCTGTAGAAATGATATAATCCGCATCGCCAGGTAATAACCCTTTATTATGACGAATGTACCGGACTGCTGCCTTCAGGTCAACAATCGCAGCAGGGGCCTTACCATAGTAAGTGCCATCGTTGTTTCTTTCAACATGGTTTAATCCTTTTGTGATATAAATCCAGGATGAATCAATCGAACTACCGGACTGGTTGCGAACAAAAGGAAGAACAACGCGGTAAAGCATTAAATTTGCGCGACATTCCGGAATGACTGGCTTTGATACCCGGATACATTTCATGCATATTCCGGATACTTTTAAAACATTAAATTTGTGCCCATGAAATTATGGTATCCCTACAGGCAGATGAAGGATCTTGGGCAGGTGCCCGTAATGGTGGCCGGACAAGGCACGGAGATGATACTGGATGATGGACGCAGATTGACAGATGGAATTTCTTCGTGGTGGGCGGTGATCCATGGGTATAATCATCCAGACATTAATAATGCATTGATAGAACAGATCAATAGTTTTTCGCATGTCATGCTGGGTGGGTTGTCGCATCCGCCTGCATTGGCATTGGCAGATAAGTTGGTGGAGATTGCACCTCCTGGATTGAATCATGTGTTTTATTCTGATAGCGGTTCTGTTGGGGTGGAAGTGGCCTTGAAAATGGCATTGCAGTATTGGAGAAATACGGGCCATATAGGAAAACATAAAATCATCTCACTGAAGAACGGCTACCATGGCGATACATTTAAGGCCATGGAAGTGGGGGATGATTCTGATTTCTCTAATGCATTTGTGGATGTATTGCATAGGGGATATTTTTTAGATACACCTGCAGGTGGGTTTGATGCAGATGCTGCAACTATTCAAAAAGAAGCTTCGAAGCTGGAAGATCTGTTGAAAATACATGCGCCTGAAATTGCCTGCTTTATACTCGAACCTATTGTACAATGTGCCGGTGGGTTTAGAATTTACTCTCCTTTATATTTGAAAGCGGCGAGAGCGTTATGCGATAAATATAATATACTCTTAGTGCTGGATGAAGTAGCTACCGGTTTTGGCCGCACAGGCAAACTATTCGCAACAGATCATGCTGGTATTACCCCTGATATTATGATCGTTGGAAAAGCACTGACAGCCGGGTATATGGGGCATGCAGCTACACTGGCCACTACCCGTGTTTTTAATGGGTTTTTAGGTGAGTCTTATGATAAGGCACTGATGCATGGGCCTACATTTATGGGGAACCCGCTGGCGACTACCGTTGCTTTAAAAAGCATAGAGATTATAGAAAAAGACCATTATTTAGAACGTATTACTGCGATAAATGCAGTGATCCGAAATGAATTTGAGAAGATTGAATCACCTGCAATTGCAGATAAAAGAATAGTAGGAGCTATTGGAGCGATTGAACTAAAAGAAGACAGCATGATGGTCGGCTTTCGCGACTACGCAATGGCAAATGGGGCATGGCTGAGACCTATTGGTAAAGTCATGTATGTGATGCCTGCTTATATTATTACAGATGATGAATTGCGTAAACTGATCGGGATCATGCGCGACTGGATCAGTCATGTTTATGCAAACGGCTAAGAGATGATAAGTGGAGGTCTTAGTGACCTCCACCTTTCAAACATTAAAAAATGTAAAACACACTACCCTGTGCCACTCCGCTTCTGAAATCACCCACGGTACCAGCGGAAGAAACACCCGCTACATACCTTACCCCAAACCCTAATCCCATCTTACTCTGATACCCTACGCCAGCAGCCGCTCCAAAATCCACCTGCTTTGAAAAATTCTCAACATCCTCATGCATACGCATACCGGCTTGCGCACCTGCCTCTACATACAATCTGATAAACAGGCGGTAGCTGCCGCTATCAATAAGTATATCTCTTTTACGGGTAAACGAACTTCTTACAAAGCATTGGAAGAAATCTTCGTAACCCGTAAATCATCAGAGCCGGGGTCGGTATTGGTCTATCAAAAGGATAAGATTTTTCCTGTAGCGATAGATACCATTGCATTCTTTTACCTGAAAAATGGAATTGTCTATCTGACAACTTTTGATAAGAAGACGTATCCTTTAACTAAGAACATGGAGGAGCTGTCTAAACTAACAGAACCTTTATTCTATCGTGCCAACAGGCAATACCTGATTCATAAAAAATCGGTGCTGGATGCATCAGGTTATTTATCAAGGAAGTTGTCAGTAACATTGTCGATACCTGTGCCTGAGACAATTACGATAAGCCGGGAGAAGGTCTCGCAGTTTTTAGAATGGCTGACACAGGCATAAAGTTTTATGAACGTCGCTTTTTTTTCTATTTTTACAAAATGAGATCCTTTATCACCACCTTCATTTTTTGCATCATCGTCGGTATCATTTACAGATGGATCGCCGATCCTCCGCTTACCTGGGCTAAGATCCCTCCTGTCATCACCGTAGCACTTGTTCTCTCTTTAGTCTTCACCCTGGCTTTCAGACCAAGGAAGAAATAACTACTTTTCAAACAGCTGTTTCCTGTAATTGATCCCCCATTTCGCCATGGCTTCAATTACAATTTTCAGACTCTTCCCTTGTTCTGTCAGTTCATACTCCACCGTAATCGGCATTGTATCCAGCACTGTTCTGCTGATCAGGTGGTTCATTTCCAGATCTTTCAACTCTTTCGACAATACCTTCGGCGCTATTCCGGACAACTGTCGTTTCAAATCCATAAACCGCTTTTTCCCTCCATAATACAACGCTCCGATAATCTCCGTCTTCCATTTTCCACCCAACAACTCCTGCGTATCCCTAATCCCAACAATCATCATCTGACATTCTGGTGTCAGGGTAGGCGTCGCAACCTGTGCAAGATCCATTTTCAAGCTTTATTATTTTCAGACAAAAATAGGAACATTACCAATCAGTTACAAATAAGTAACTAGTTACCATAAAGTAATGGGTTACAATTTGTAATTGACTTCTGCTAATTTTGATAAATAAATTTAAAAACTGGAATATGATTCTAATAACCGGAGCAGCTGGAAATCTTGGATCGGCTATCATCGATAGCATGTTAAAGAAAGTACCTGCCAATCAAATTGCCGCATTTGTAAGAAGCGAACAGAAAGCTGAACAGCTCAAAAAACTCGGTCTAAATATCCGAATTGGAGATTATAATGATGTCGCTTCCCTGGATAATGCGATGAAAGGGATTGATAAAGTACTCCTCATTTCCGGCTTGTCCCTTGAACGACTGAAAGAGCATACCAATGTTGTAGACGCTGCAAAAAAAGCAGGTGTAAAACAAATCGTTTACACCGGTGTAACCATGAAAGATGCAGCTACCAGTCCGCTGAAAGTACTAATGGAATCTCACTTCCAGACGGAAGATTATATCAGGGCAAGTGGTATTACTTATACATTCCTGCGTAATACCCTGTATGCAGAGGTGATTCCTTTCTACATCGGCGACCAGGCATTGAATACAGGTATTCACTACCCGGCAGGAGCTGGTAAAGTACCTTATGTATACCGGCCAGACCTGGCTGATGCTGCGGCTGTGGTGATTACGAACAAGGGTCATGAGAACAGGACTTATCAACTCACTGGCGATCATTTGTATTCATTTGCAGATGTGGCAGACATGCTGTCAGAAGTGTCTGGTAAACACATTGGTTATACCGATGTAGATCCGGTTGCTTTTGAAAAGCATATGAAGGAGATTGGTGTGCCGGAAGTGGGCATTATGATTAGTACTGGTTTTGCTGCGGCGATAAAACAAGGTGATTTTGAAGTGGTGACAGGGGATCTGGAGAAGTTACTGGGTAGGAAGCCTACGCCGGTGAAACAGTATCTGAAAGCGCACTATGTGAGGTAATAACCTAAAAAATCCCGACCGGCTATGCCAGTCGGGATTTTTTAAATTACATAGTGTCCAATCGACATTTAACCCAAAAAAAACCTAAATTACATCACGTCGTATCTGATGTGACAATTCCCGTTAGAAAAACTGTAGCCGGAAGTAAAACCCTGGTTGGCCCGATCCGTTGTCGCATCCTCATTTTATTTTATTAAACTCCAAACGTTATGAAGCAACACCCATTGCCACTGGCATTGAAGAGGATCCTGTGTGTTCCCCTCTTCCTCCTTTTCCTGTTACCGCTCACCACCCGAGCCCAGCAAGCCATCAAAGGAAAAGTCTCAGATGATGCTAAAAACCCTCTAGCCGGTGTTTCTATCGCCATCAAAAACACTCACCGGGGTACCGTCACCGCGCCCGACGGCTCTTACAGCATCACCGCCGCCAATGGCGAAACCCTGGTATTCACCTTCATCGGTTATAATACCCTGGAAATCACCGTCAATCCTGGTACCCAATACAACATTAACCTCGCCCCAAACGTCCAGAATCTGGATCAGATGGTCGTGATCGGTTATGGTACGCAAAAGAAAAGCTCCCTCACGGGTTCTGTCGCTTCCGTCAATGGCAAGACCCTCAATGAGTTGCCCGTAGCAAGTGTACAGCAGGCCTTGCAGGGGCGTGTACCGGGTGTGACTGTCACTAATAATGGCGCTCCTGGTACAGACCCCATCGTTCGGATCAGGGGGATCAGCTCCATCAGCTATGCCTCGGATCCCTTATACGTGATCGATGGATTTCCGACTTCCAACCTCACCAGCTTTGACAGCAAAGATGTCCTCTCCGTCGAAGTCCTGAAAGACGCCAGTGCTGCAGCTATCTATGGTTCCCGCGCTACCAATGGAGTCGTTATTATTACTACTAAAAAAGGTACCCGCAGCAACAAAGCAGAAGTAAGACTCGATACATACACAGGTGTACAAACTGCCTGGAAAAAGATCGACCTGCTCAATACCCAGCAATATCTGCAATACGAACGTGCCCTGAACGGTGCCGCTGGCATTTCCAAACCGCCACGTCTTGAAGATGCGAACTGGAATTCACCTATTTACGATGGTACTTCCCAGACGTATGCGCAGACCAATACTGACTGGCAGGATGCCTATTTCAAAAGTGGCTTAATCACCCAGTCCAACCTTTCAGTAAGCGGCGGAAATGACAGATCTACTTATTACATGTCCAGCGGTTACTTCAAGCAGGACGGGATTGCACAGGGCGTCAACTATGAGCGTGGCAACTTCCGTATCAATTCAGAACACAACATCAGTCGTGTCTTTAAGGTAGGAGAGAACCTGCTTGTCGCTTATTCCAATCAACGGTATGACAACACCTCCGGCAACCGGACCCGCCTTGCAAACGTAATTCGCGCATTGCCTTATCTGCCTGTGTACGATCCCACCACGCAGGGTGGTTTCCGGAATGCAGAAAACAGCGTGGATGGGGCTGACCCCACCAACCCTGTAGAAGATGCGCTATTACTAGGCGATGCGCACCGTAAACTCTTCAAACTCTTAGGTACAGTCTATGCTCAGGTTAACTTTACTCCATGGCTCAGTTTCCGCTCTGTATTTGGTGCAGACTACGCCGGCCAGTTCCAGCATCAATTTACTCCCATCTATAATGACAAAGGCCGGAATTCCACTGTTGCGTCCATCAATGATCAACGGGCCAACAGAACAACTTTACTCTACACAGAACAATTGACTTTAGATAAACACTTTGGCAGGCACCATGTCAATGCCATCGCTGTATTTGAAAGACAGCCTGCCAGTAACTATGGGGAATCCCAGACAGGGAACCAGAGTACAAATGACATCGAGACACTGGTTGGTGCAACGAACGTATCCGCTTATTCTACTACCACAGCCACACTCATCCAATCCTACATCGGCCGTCTGAACTACGAGTTCGGTGAAAAGTATTTACTGAGTGCTGCTATTCGTCGGGATGGTTTATCTGTATGGGCGCCTGGAAAGAAATTTCAGAGCTTCCCTTCAGTCTCCGCCGGTTGGCGTATTGACCAGGAAAGTTTTATGAAACCTGTTACCGCAGTTTCCGAATTGAAACTACGGGGTGGCTGGGGCGTGACTGGGCTGAATGCTATCGGTATTTTTCCGGCTTTACAAAACTCTATATTGGCTAATGAATATCCCTGGCAGGCTATTGTGCAGGCTAATGGTGCTACCTATCCCTTTGGCAATACCATTTCTGTCGGCAATGCTTCCTATTATAACCAGTTGGCGAGTGCTGACCTGGAATGGGAAAAAACCAAGCAGGTCAATGTGGGGTTGGACCTTGGGCTCTTTGATAATACCATCACCTTCACTGCAGAATGGTATCGCCGTTTGACTGACAACCTGATCCTCACGATTCCCACGCCTCCCAGCTTTGGTTATGGTGGTGCAGGGTCGCAACTCAATGCCGCCAGTATGAAAAATACAGGGGTAGACCTTGCGCTGGGCTATAACAAAACGAAAGGTGCTTTCAGGTGGAATGTAAATGCTAATATCGGTTTTATCAGGAATAAGATCCTTAGTCTGAACACGCCGAATGCTACCATAGATGCAGGCTCAGACGCCGATTTCGGGAATGGCAACATGACCCGTACGGTGGCTGGACAACCGATTCAGTCCTTCTATGGTTATGTTACCGATGGCATTTTCCAGAGCCAGGCTGAAGTAGATAAAGGGCCTGTGCAGCTTTCTGGTACTGACCCTGCCAAGAGCACAGCGCCTGGTGATATCCGGTTCAAAGATTTGAATGGGGATGGGTCTATTACATCTGCAGATCGTACATTCCTGGGATCTTATGTTCCTAATTATTCTTACTCCCTGAACTATAATGCGAACTGGCACCAGTTCGACCTTTCTGTTTTCTTCCAGGGGGTGCAGGGCAATAAAATCTACAATGGCACCCGGGTGCTGCTTGAAGGCATGGCTCGTTTATTTGGTGCGGGTACAGAGGTGTTGAATGCCTGGACGCCGGAGCATACGAATACTGATATTCCCCGTGCTATCAGTGGGGATCCGAATTCGAATCTGCGGGTATCTAACCGCTGGATTGAAGATGGTTCTTACCTGAGGCTGAAGAATCTGATGATTGGGTATACACTGCGTAATGGTGCGATTCGGTATATCAGCAGTTTTAGGGTGTATGTGTCTTCTCAGAACCTGCTCACTTTTACAAAATATAAAGGATGGGATCCTGAAATCGGGTCTAAAAATACTACGCTTACCAATGGTATTGATTATGGGCAGTATCCTGCAGCGCGTTCATTCCAGTTGGGTTTGCAGGTAGGGTTTTAACAGCACCTTCCTTACCGCTGGCTCCGACTACGGGCAGTATCCTGCTTGTTATTGCTGTCAGTTGATTTTATAAGTAGGATTTTAATCAGGAGCCACAACTGAAAGATCTGGAAAAGGAATTATTCCTCGTTTGCCCAGCCTCCTTCCGGTTGATTTTACAAGTAGGATTTTAATCACATACAAAAACTGAAAACATGTATAAGTACATATTCATCGTCTGTCTGCTTCTTGGTGGACTAGGCTGTACCAAAGACCTTGACAAAACAAATCCAGGGTATGCCACCCTTGATAACTATTTCAAAAACAGCACAGAACTGTTAAGCGGCACCAACGCTATTTACTCTACCTTCCACGCCAGCACCCTCATTGCCCGTGAATGGTTTTTCGTCCATGACCTTCGCAGCGACGACGTCTCGTCCGGTGGTGGTCAACTGGAAGTACCCCGTGGTCAGATCCTGAATGGCGCCACTACGGCAGATAATTCCGTGATAAGTTCCGTATGGCAGGGATTATATATCATCATCCATCGTTCCAATACAGTTATTGGCAGTGCCCCCCTTGTCACCGATAATGACGCCGTTCGCGACCAGTGTGTAGCCCAGGCGAAGTTCTTCCGGGCATGGGCCTATTTTGAATTAATGACCCTGTGGGGACCAGTCCCAATGTACACACAGGTCGTAACTGAATCCAACCAGTTCCAACCCCGCGCAGCAGAAACTGCTATCTATGACCAGATCATCCAGGACCTGACAGATGCCGCCGGAACACTAAGCGCAACTTATGCCGCCGCTGATCTGGGGCGGGTGTCATCTGGCGCAGCCAATGCTATGCTGGGCAGAGTATATATGCAGAAAGGCGACTACACATCTGCCAAGGTAGCATTGTCAAAGATTGTTAGTTCCGATCTTTATCGCCTTGTAGACAACTTTAATGATAATTTCCTGGAAGAGACAGAGTTCAATGCAGAATCTATCTGGGAAGCTGTCTTTGTTGACAAAGGTGATAATTCCTTTGACTGGGGCGGTACTGGTGATGGCGCAGGTAACGCACAATCTACCATCCGCAACCAGGAATATTGTCCGCTGGCATGGCGTAATTTAATTCCATCTAATAAATTTCTGAACGAATTTGAAAACACTGCTTCTGGTGCCGCTAAAACAGACCCACGCTATAAATGGACGGTATATGAAACGGGTGATCTCTTTAACAGTGATGCAGATGTACTGACCGATGCGATGCAAAATGGAAACTCTTCTATTGTAAATGGAGTCACTAAGAAAATCAGCTGGCGCAAGTTTATGCTCATTTACAAGCAAAGTCTGTCCACTGCTTCTTATCACCCTGGTGGCAATAACCAGCGTATCATCCGCTATGCAGATGTGTTGCTCATGCTGGCAGAGTGTGCGAACGAAACTGGCGATATAGCAGGAGCCGTAAGCTACCTGAACATGGTCAGAGATCGTCCTTCTGTAGCAATGCCACATTATCCTACTGCCCAATTTCCAACAGGATCGAAGGATCAGGTGACGAAAGCAATTATGCATGAAAGAACTGTTGAATTGGGAGATGAGGAGGTGCGTAACCGCGACATCTTAAGGTGGCGGAAAATGGGGTACTTCACGACTGATCCTATTAGTTATTTCAGAAAGAATCGGGATGAATTATTACCTATTCCTCAATCAGAAATAGATAATAACCCTGCACTGGCAGATGGGGGTATTTCCGCACAAAATTCAGGTTATTAATAAGAAAGGTTCTTTGGTTGATAATGATGACCTTTCTTACTTTTATCAGCAAAGCTCAGTCTTTGCTGATAAAAGTAAGAAAGGTAGATAATTTGGAACAATTGATCCCTTTACTGTATAAATACCCAATGGAAGGGAGCCTGCCTATACGTATTCCTTCACATAATTGGGAAATCCAGCAGGTAAGTTTTTATGAGTATTGATCAATGATGTGCCTGTGGGGAGATCGCTTCGGGATGTATCGTCACAATACTTCCATCCTCCTTATAATGCAGCTCTGTCACTTTTACATTTCTCAAATAAGTCTTGCCAGATAGCTCTACATCATGATAAAACAAATACCATTTCCCATCTTTCTCAACAATAGAATGATGCGTAGTCCACCCTGTTACAGGGGTCATGATGATGCCTTTGTAAATAAATGGTCCATAAGGAGAATCGCCAATCGCATAACACAAATTGTGTGTATCACCTGTAGAATAAGAAAAGTAATACTTCCCTTTATATTTATGTACCCAGGAAGCTTCAAAGAATCGTTTGTCATTATCCTTTTCGTGAAATGGCTGTCCATGTTCATCTAAAATGACTACATCTTTTACCGGGCCATCAAAACTTGTCATATCCTTTTTCAGTTTTGCAATTCTCGGTAGAGCCGCTACATCATCTACATTGCGATTTCCGGCAGCGCCATTATATTTGTTATGATCCCACTTTTGCAATTGTCCACCCCATATTCCTCCGAAATACATATAGAAACTTCCATTCTCATCTTTAAACACACAAGGGTCTATACTATAACTCCCCACAATTGGCTTTGGCAAAGCTTTAAATGGGCCTTCGGGTTTACTGCTGGTGGCTACTCCGATATGGAAGATGCCTGCACTATCCTTTGCCGGAAAGTATAAATAATAAGTGTGGTTCGCATACGCTGCATCCGGTGCCCATAATTGTTTCTTTGCCCAGGGTACGTCTTTTAAACTCAAGGCGACTCCATGATCCGTTACTTTACCACCTACATGATCTAATGATAGCACATGGAAATCTTTCATATCAAAATGACTGCCTAAGTCGTCCTCTGGTACACCTGTTGCTGTATCATGCGAAGGGTAAATGTAAATTCGGCCATTAAATACGTGGGCAGAAGGGTCTGCTGTATAAATATGCTTTACCAGTGGTTGTGCTATTCCTTGCAGGGATGCGTAACAACAAAACATCCATGAACATAAACAAACAATTAATATCCGGGTCATAAGTTAGTGTTTTATAAATTCAATTTTTGTAAAAGAATACCCGTTAATACTGGCTATTCACCAGTTTATATCCGGGTTGTAATTCAATGTTTTTCAAATTCAATTTTTGTAAAAGAATACCCGTTAATACTGGCTATTCACCAGTTTATATCCGGGATATAATTCAATGTTTTTCAAATTCAATACTTTGTAAAACAATCCCGGGTGAATACTGGGAATACACAATTTCATGCTTTCCTGGTTTAAATGTATAGGAGAGTTTTACTTTAATAATATTATCAGATACCCACTTACTCCATAGCTCCTTATTATCATCATGGGCATTAATAGTCGTTGCCAATTCCTTTGCACCATCAATGGAAACCCCAAACCATAGTCCATCCCCATGCGTGAAATTCAAAGTAGGAGAGAAGTTAAGATAAATATTAGTATTCCCCGAAGCTTCAAACTCATATCTTGCTACCGTACCTGCACTATGATAAATGATGCTATCACTAAATGTACCACTATTAGCAAAACTGGTAATCCCATCTCCAAATTTTCCAATACCCTTTATATGCACCCAATCTCCATGTTTCGTCACATAACCTGTTGCTGAAATCTGTTTATAGATCTTAGGCACTACCGGACGCTTATATGGCCCCGCCAAATCCGGCATCTTATTTACCGGCGGCTGTTGCCAGCCTGTGTATCCAATATGCGTCTGGTCCATCATATGATTCCATTTTCCACCGGCTACCTGATGATACGCCACTGTCAATAATGAATCCCGCATATAATAACTCCGCGCACTATCCGCCCATGCCTTATTCTGCACCCGGTTGCTCTTATACAAAGCCACCGCATAATACAATTTGTGTAAATTGTACATCGCCTCTACAGGAAACTGTACCAGTTCAAAATAAGCATCTGAATAAGGCTGTAAACGCACTTTTTTAACCAGCTCTTCCCATTCGGCTACAACCTCTTTATACTGCTTTAATGTATAACTAGACTCATCCAGCAATTCCGGCTTCCGCCTTGCGGCCATTTCACTATACTGCCGCATGTAATCACCTATATCTCTGGCTGAATTCATGAATGAAAATCCAGACTGTTTGGACGAATCTGCACCTGTTTTGGTTCCCTCTTCCATTCCTCCTCTGGAATTCCCTTTTGCGATCCTGCGAGAATAATCTTCCTCTTTCATTCCTCCTCTGACATTCCCTTCTGCCATCCGCTCATCCAATCCTTCCCCAAAATTTTCCTCCGCAAACTGTTTATAATAATCTGGTAAAGTATCCTCTGGCTCCGCCCTCCATGCATAATCCATAAAAAAACCTATCGGCAACTCCATCGGCTTCAAATCCCCCACATTCACAATCCATATCTTATCCACCCCATACATCTTCGCCAAATGCAACTGTTCCCACACCCTTGCCAGATTATTTGTATTCACCCATTTGTAATTTCTCGGATCCCCCACATAGTCAAAATGATAATATACCCCATATCCTCCCTTCCGCTTCGGCATCACAGGATCAGGAAACCTCCTGATATTCCCCCAATTATCATCACACAACAACAACGTCACATCATCAGGTACCCGCATTCCGCTATCATAATAATCCTGCACTTCCTTATACAACGCCCACAACTGTGGTGTCTCCGCTGCCGGCTTGCCCGTCACCTCACTAATAATGGATCGCTGATCCCGCACAATCCTTTCTAATAAATCTGTTGCCGTTTCCCTACTCATGGGCAAATCCCCATCTCCCCGCATCCCTATCGTTACTATACTTTCATGCTTTGCCATTGCGACAATCCCTTCCCTCCAAAACGCCCTCAACACACTGTCATTCGCCACATAATCCCATGCACCCTGCCCATACCGCTTCCATTCCGTCTGCGCACGTAACATTGGCTCATGATGGCTTGTGCCCATCACAATTCCCCATTTATCTGCCAATACGGGATTCAACCGATCATCATCATTAAACGCGTTTCCCCACATCGCCGGCCACAAATAATTCCCCCTTAGTCGTAATAGTAACTCAAATACCTTTTCATATACATGATGATTAAATCCGCCAAATTTCTCATGCGTCCATCCTGAAAATGCCGGCGCCTCATCATTTATAAATATCCCTCTGTATTGCACCGAAGGAGGCCCGAAATCATAACGTCCTTCCTGCACAAATACTTTTTCCTTCTTTTTTATAGGTACATCCGCCCACCAATACCATGGCGACACTCCCAGTTGTTTAGATAGTTCAAGTGCACCATAGGCAGCGCTCCTCTTATCACTACCCAATATTACTACCTTCCCTGGAGAGACTGTAATTCGAAATGCTTCCCATTTCCCCCCCAATCCCGCAGTATCCAAACCTGCAATCCCATCTCTCCGAAGCGCTTCCCATTTCCCACTCACCCTCACTGTATCAACGCCATCTCCCCACCCCACACTATCCTTCCCAAATCCTCCACGAACTGTCCCAATCAATATATACGGCCGCCCATCCAACCGATGCACAATCTCCGGCGCCCTCCCCGTCACCGCAAGCATATCCGCCCGCAGCAACTCCGCAGCCTTATTCACCAGCCAGTCATCCTGCTGATC
>Ga0316604_10001870_pt1 | contig 17368 bp, 11 predicted proteins | sample OWC_soil_day20_C_FD_207650 | JGI IMG/M metagenome (GOLD analysis project Ga0316604, IMG submission 207650) | Wetland soil microbial communities from Old Woman Creek delta, Ohio, United States - OWC_soil_day20_CT | ecosystem: Environmental > Terrestrial > Soil > Wetlands | place: USA: Ohio... | reverse complement strand
CATCATCAAACTTTCAGATATATTGACGGAGGAGTATCATAAAAACACTTCTCCAGGCTGGTATTGGTACGAGTCTATTCTGTCATACGATAATGCTATACTCCCACTTTCTCTTTTATATGCATATGATATAACCCATAATAGCATTTACCTTAAAGTCGCACTTGACTCTATTAAATTCCTCGAATCTATTGTTTTTAGAAACGGTACATTAGAAACTGTAGGAAACAACGGATGGTATCCCCAAAACGGAGTTCCAGCATTATTTGACCAACAGCCAATAGATACAATGGCAATGATCTTGTTGTATCAGAAAGTATATGAGCTTACAAATGATCAGAGGTTCATGCTGAATATGACAATAAGTTATGAATGGTTCATAGGAAGGAATACAACCGGAATACCATTGTATGATTGTCATACCGGAGGGTGTTCAGATGGTTTACAAATAGATGGAATCAACTATAACCAGGGGGCAGAAAGCACCATTTCATTTTGGATCTCCTATTTTACAGTAATAGATACGTTTAACAAAAATAGAATTAAGGTTAAAGAATTATCCATTTGATTTTGATCCCGGCCTCAGTATATTTATACCCAGCTACTGAAGAGGTAGCGCTATTGCTCAGCATATAATAACCCAAGATCTCAAAATTTTTGACTGGCCTATATCCCAGGGTACTGCTGATGCGGTAAGTAAACTGTGAGGAGCTCTGCTCTATGAACTGGTATCCGGCGGCTCCTATAAACTGATAAAGTATTTTTTGATCAGGTACCTGAAGATTCTCAACTTGTCCGAATAATTCATATGATTTAAAAGCTGAAGGGCTAAAATAAATTTTAGGAACCTGTTCCTTAAACTTCATGGTACTGAAATTAAATCCGGACTTAATTACGGGTGCAGACTTAAGATCATAATAAACAGATACAAATAACAGGTTTCTGTTATTGCCATCAGAATATTTTGAATAATAATACTGGCTGAATAATCCTAATTTAAAGGAAGTAGCAAGATTATAGGTTACATTATAATTGTCAAATGTGAGGTTATTATTTATTAGACCTGCGGTAAAGTTTTGTAAATCGCGTTGATATCTGAGTTGTAATACCTGATGTTTATCCAATTTAAACTCGTTTATCCAATCTAATAGCAGGTGGTGATTAGATGCTGTGTCTCCTTTTAAAGAAGCTAATCCTGCAGTACCATTCATCAACCAGAAGGGTAGAATACGCCAGCGGAATCCAAAGGAATAATATTGAGTTTTCCCCTCATTTTTTTCAATATTGTTTTTTGCGTCACGTAAAGTATACCCAATATTGAGGCGAAAAGACGGGATCACATCCCTCTCAATTCTAAGCATATAATTATAAGCGATGTTGCCACCTTTATCACTACTACGAAAATCCTGTGAAATAAAAGACGGTGCATGGCGAAGCTGTAATTTTTTCAGGAAGTCTTTTGCATCTTTCTGGTCAGGGAAATACTCCAGTGTTTTCAGCACATACTTTTTAGAACTTACATCAAGTTCCTGCGCGAAATAAGCATCCGCATTTCCCAAATTACCATCAAAGGAACCCGGAACTACTGCCAGGGAAGTTTTGAACAATCTGACAGCTTTACCATAATCGCCATTCATGGTAGACAATCCGGCTTTTTTTAATAAAACAAAATTATTTCCAGGAAACATTATATTCATGGAGTCCAGTTCAGTGAAGGACTGTTTAAATTTTTTATTCCAGCCCAATGCAGAAATCCTTCCAAGTCTGGCCATTAAATATTTCTGTGTTCCTTTATCGGTATTGGCGACCGCGCTATCAGCATATGATAATGCCAATAAATTCTTTTTCCTTAGAAAAGCAAGGTAAGACAGATGAAGATAAACATCAGACCTGTCTATATTCTTGCGTAGCAGCACCTGGTAAATACTGTCTGATTCACTGTATTTCTTCATCATAACAGCGAGTTGTGCTTTAGCAAAAAGGGCATCCTTATCGCCCGGAAAATCAGTCAGTATATCATGTAGTAATGGATCCGCATCTGTATATGCCTGTTTACGAGAATACTGGTCGGCCAGTCCAAGACGGGTATATTTACGGCTGATCATTGCGTTTACATTTCTTGGTTGTAAAGCAAGTGCCTTATTTACAAATTCCAGTGCTTTCTCATATTCATGCAGTGAAGCGAGTGCATTTGCATATCCAAGATTTGCAGGAAAACTTGCAGGATTTTCCTTTAACAGTTTTTCATAATAGGTTTTGGCATCGGAATACTCTTTACCCCACATTAGTGCCTCTGCAGCATTCAGTGATATTTCAAAGTCACCGGGGAACCTTTGCAACAACTTCTCAAAAACCAGTTTGGCTTCCGGAATATTCCCAGACAGTCCAATGCCTCTTCCATAGCATAACAAGGCGGTCCTGTTGGTTGAATCATGGGTATCGAGATAGGATTTAAAGAACACTGCAGCATCCGAAAAATTGCCTGTTTCCAACATTTTGAAACCGGGCTTTAATTCTTCCTGAGCATAAGCGGATGTAAATGATATAATTATGAAAATAAAGAACAGCACTTTTTTCATGGCATTTTTTTTGGGGTAGAATGGGTAAAATGATACAAGCACATAGCTAATAAAAGAATTCCCATTAAAACAACCTGGACTAAAATTATTTGTGTAAAATCTGCGTGCAAAAGTATAATCAGAATTATCTGAAGGATTCCGGATATTACGGTCATCCAAACCGGGGCACGTCTATTTAAAGAGAGGTGATAGTAAACAAAGACATTCGCACAGGCGAAAAGTGAAGTAGCTACTGCATATTGCCATAATAGTGGTGAAATCTGGAGGTAAGCCTTACCGAAAAGAGATGTTACTATTAAGACGGGAAATAGGTAACACCCAATTACAATTCCTGAAGCTATTATTGCTACGACAGCCAATCCACCCCAAAAATATGCAGAATGGTCTTTCCCTTCTTTTTCCAGTTTTATGACTGTAGGGAATAAAAGTGTGACTACTGTCCAGGTACCAAAAAATACAATCCTGCCTATTAGAGCAAGTGCAGCATAGAGTCCGGCATTGCCCGGCTCAAAGTAATGTTTTACCAGTATAGTATCGCTATTACTGATCAGGATCTGACTACATTCGTAAACAATGACCATGAACAAAAAATCCAGTGCTGTTTTTTTGGGGAAATATGGGTGAGTACTAGTAGGTTTATTGTTGCGATGGGAAACAATAAACGTAACAATCAGGGACATTGTAAGTCCTAGTGCTACCCCGTTTACTCCTAATCCCAGCATTACCAATCCTACGCTGAATATAAACCTGCTCCACATTTCCACCTGATAGGTTACTGCCAACATCCTGTACCGGGTTTTCCCCTGCAATAGACCTCTGTTTACACTCATCACAAGATAGAAGGGTATTCCTGCTGCCAGTATTATGAAAGGGTATATTGAGTGAATATTGAAAAAAACTCTCCAGATATAGGAAAATCCTCCAAGCAGAAGTCCAATTATGATGCCTGTACCCAGCGACAGTTTATGTAACCAGTTAACAAATGCGGGGATCACTTTGCTATTTTCTTCGGAGGAATACTCAGCAAAAAATTTTCCTGCAGTCAGTTGAAATCCCAGAGCCAGGAAAGATAACATTAATATCAGGGTGACGAGTAAACTTACTTCAGAAAATTCTTCTGGTCCGAGCCACCTTCCAAATAAAAGATTAATAAAATAGTTACCTGCATTTACGATGAGCGTACTTGCAAATAATAGCGTACCATCCTTTAATAATTGCTTATGCGCAAATGCGGCCATGTTAACTATTCATATATGAGAGTGAGAATTTTACTGAATTTCGTAAGGTGCAGAATTTTCGCCAGTTGACCGCCAGCAGAAAGTTTGATCGTCATAGTGCCTTCATTATGTAATAACTTTTCATATGTCAGTGCGAGAGTATTTACACCAACTACATCCGCAGTCATTACATTTTTCATATCGAGTTCGAGATTACGACAGCCTTCCTCTATAATTCTGGCCAGCTCAACTTTTATTTTTGTTGCATTTTCTGCAGTAAAATCCTCATTAAAAGAGATTTTTTGATTTATAGAATTCATAGGACTCATGTTAACGGTAATGAAGGAAAATTTTACCAAGCTGTCCAATAATTTTTACTGAATCTTTCATAGAGAGTTTAGAACCGTCTGCATGGATCCATCTTTTGAGTGGCTGCTCACAAATATATTTCTGTACATTTTCCTTTCCGTAGAACTTCTTCATTCGTAGAAATATTTCGACGTCAAAGATCCACCTTGTCACAAACTTCTCATTAAACATATTTTCTGCAATTTCTCTTGTCATGATTTTTGCCCCGCACTGTGTATCCTGAAAACTCATACCCAGTATCATTCTTATAATCAGGTTTATTGCCTTACTAATTATCTGCCGTGCGGAAGCTTTTGTTATATCTGCCCCCATTCTACTAATCCTGGAGCCACTTACAATTTTAAACTGGGAAGAATCCAGGGTCTTCATGAGGTCATTAAAATCATCGAAATTGGTAGATAGGTCTGCATCCAGATATCCAATATAGTCAAACTGCACATCGCTTGCCAGGTAGAGAATTCCCTGCCTTACAGCTTCTGCTTTTCCTCCATTAACAGCACAGTTGAACACACTGATGGTTTCTTCCCTCCCATTTTTGAGAGAATTCAGTAAATCAAGTGTTTTATCCTTGCTTCCGTCGTTTACAAAGCAGAAATGATAACCATGATTCCGTTCTACAAAATCTGTAAACTCTTTTCCGGACAACCTTTTTTCCTCATTATAGCAGGGTATAACAACGCCTACACATTTGTTTTGTAATATTTTCTCTACAGAATATTCGTTATCTTTTTCTAATTTTATTAATGGCTGTTTCAGGAGCCTATTTACCCTTACGAGAACTTCTCTTACTCCTACAGGTTTTTCTATATAGTCATCTACTCCCAGATAAAACGCATCTAATACTGTTTTCTCCTCATCATTAGCAGTCATTACGATAATGGGAGTCTGATCATTTTTTATTTTCCTCACGTGTTCAATTACGTCAAATCCAGACATAACAGGCATATTGAGGTCAACAATTACAAGATCGGGGGAATGCTGATCATACATTGATATAGCTAACTCACCATTTTGTGCATATATTATCTCATACCCTGAAGTTTTCAGCGCATTCCCTATGGAACGAAGAATAAGAGGTTGATCATCAGCTGCTAGAATTTTCATTAGTCTTTTTTACTTTTTTATAAACGGATTCACGATACCAATAATGAACTAAAATCAAATCTGTTTGTTTAATTATTTGTTTTTGCACATATACAACAAAATTCACCAGATGCCATTTACAATATCACATATAGCGGCTATTCTTCCATTAAAAAAATACACAGTAAAGTATTTTTCATTTTCTGCACTTGTAATAGGTAGTATGGCACCAGATTTCGAGTACTTCCTGAGAATGAAACTTTACGGTCATTATGGACACAGGCTGATCGGAATTTTCACCTTTGATTTGCCTGTTAGCATTTTACTTTATATCCTCTTTCACCTGGTGGTAAGAGAACAATTCATCACCCATTCTCCGAAATATTTTTATTCACGTATTTGCGGTGCAATGAATTATCAATGGAAACCTAAACACTTTAAACAATATTCAATTATTATTTGTTCAATATTTATTGGAATTATTACACATTTCATTTGGGATGGATTTACGCATGACGAGGAGTATGTTGTTGCAAAGTATTTTACATTTTTATTGTATAGGATAAATATCGCTGGTACATTTATACCCGTACATTTTATGCTTCAGATATTAAGTTCTGTTGCAGGAATAATAATTCTTATATCCTATATAACTAGAATGAAAACTATTTCAGCAAAACAAGAGACGCCGTTTTCAGAAATAGTAAAATACTGGTCAATAACAGCCCTGCTCGCAGTATTAATATTTATTTTACGGTGCATAATTGGGATACCACAAGAGAAATTCTTCGGTCAACTTATAGTTATAAGCATAAGTTCCTTTCTACTTAGTTTATTCCTAATATCACTTTTATATAAAATAAAATAAAATATGGCTCCGTCATTAAAGGTAGCATTAGTAACAACTTATCCACCCGGCAAAGGCACGCTGAATGAATATGGATATTATCTATTAAAACACTTACGTCAGAATGAAAACATAAGGCAGGTGGTACTGATTACTGATGAGTTGCCAGAGAATGAATATTACAATCTGGATGAGGTTGGTTGTCCAGTTGATGTACAGATAGCCTGGAAATTTAACGGGTGGTTGAACTTATTTAATATTATAAAGGCGGTACGTAAAAGTAAGCCTGATGTAGTCCTGTTTAATATTCAGTTTCTTTCATTCGGAGACAGTAAGGTTCAGGCAGCTGTTGGATTACTTGCACCTTTTTTCATCAAAATGACGGGAATTCCCTGTATAGTACTATTACACAATATTCTCGAACAGGTTGATCTTAAAACAGCAGGTATCACGCATAATCTTATCCTATCTTCTGTTTATAATATTATAGGTTCCATGTTAAGTCGATTCATTTTGAGTGCTGACCTCGTAGCAGTTACCATCGCCAAATATGTGACTACACTTGAAAGTAAATATAAGGCTAAAAACGTGGCATTAGTACCCCACGGTAGTTTTGAAATTCCTCCAATGCCCGATTTTGGTTTACCTGAAGGTCCAATGAAAATTATGACTTTTGGTAAATTTGGAACCTATAAGAAGGTAGAAATCCTGATTGAAGCGGTAGAAATGGCGAGAAAGAAAAGTACCATAAATATGGAAATAGTGATTGCCGGAACAGACAGTCCGAACAAGAAAGGCTATCTGGAACAGGTCCGAAACCAGTACAGCCATGTATCTGATTTATACTTTACTGGTTATATAGCGGAAGAAGATGTACCCAGAATTTTCAAAGAAAGTGCAATGGTTGTATTCCCATATACAAGTACTACTGGGAGCTCCGGGGTATTGCACCAGGCAGGAAGTTATGGCAAGGCTGTTGTATTACCTAATATAGGGGATCTGGGAGAACTTATAAAAGAAGAAGGATATGCTGGCGAGCTTTTTGAACCGAATGATGTTGAGAGCCTGGCCAATGCCATACTCAAAGTTGTTGAGAATGATCAGTATCGCCGTCAGTTAAGCATGAGGAATTACTATGCGGCAGTTTCTTTACCTATGGAAGATATTGTAGATTGGTATTATCTGCATTTTTTACGAATCCTAAATAAATAATTTATCATTTCCAAATAGTTGCCCCCTCTTTTAATTTACCATTTTGTTTAATGATCCCAAAATATTTCTGTGGATTTTTAATCCATGGCGCGCCACCGGCTATATCAGAAGGGATTTCATTAAAATCGTACAATGTCCATAGCATAAAACCAAGGTCTCCATTTTCAGTCAGGACTCTTTTTACTCTAGAAAAATATTCTGATTGATTTTGTTCAGAAGGGCCATAAGGAGACCAGATACCGCGGTAAGTTGAAAGGCCAAATTCTTCCAGCACAAGCGGCTTGTCTATAACCGCTGCTGTCAGTTTTTTAACATCCGTCTCCAATTCCTCAATGGGACGATAGGAGTGAAATGAGACAAAATCGACCAGATGACCGTATAAGTGGGCATTTTCGGCTGATGCCCAACCAATGGTCATTAAATGATTAGCATCGTATTCACGGGCATTTTTAATGATCCATTCCAACCATTCTCTCACATCATCCTTATCCTGATGAATAAAATCAAGGTCAGGCTCATTCTTAAGATCCCAGGCCAAAATGGAAGGATGATTTTTAAATCTTGTTAATAATGTTTCCAATTGGCGGTCTGATGCAGTAAAATTAGGTAAGCTGTAATCACCTATAAAATCAAAAAGTGTGACAATTACTTTGAGATTTGTACTTCCCGCTTGGTCTAGCAAGTCCTTTAGCTGGGAAAGTCGAACTTCAGAAATATCTCCCTTGTTGAAATCATAATAATTAATAAATATTCGAACAGTATTAAATCCTAATTGCCTTATTAGGTTAAAGTCTTTACGCGTTACTTCCGGATCGTAATTTGACCAGAACCTTTTCCATGGTGTCTCCTGTGGATAGTAATTTATACCTGCAGGGTGAAATATGCTATCATTTAAAAAAAAATGTCGCCCTCGTACTTGTACCATATCGGCATTGTCTTTCATATTGGTATCTTTGTCGATTGTATCCGGAATTTTTCTGACAATATTCTTAATCCTCCAATACCCGTCATCCAGTAGCATCACTACATCATAATCAGCCAATTGTTCACCTCTATAGATATTTTTTCGATCCTTTTTTCGGTAAATTCTTTGTTTTATTAGCAAATTTTTATCTGTGAATGCTACAATTTGTCCGTCAGCGGAGTAGAAATGAAGTTTGATAAAATGGCGAAGGTCAGTTTGACTAAGCAGCCAGCTACCTGATTTAATTTCACGCACATTTTCTAATATACGTGGCAGCGCTGCGGAAGTAAAATATTCTTTTAGCCCGCCTGTATCTCCAGTAAACATACTTTGATCTACCTGGTACCATCCTCTTATATAATCCTTCATTATTTCCCCTCTTGAAAAATTCTCCATAACTCGTCCTGTCTCTGGATCGTCTTCCAACCATCTTATATAAGGAACATGTGCTTCAGGTAAGATTGGTGAAAGATTCAATGCAATTGATCTATCAGCTCCGCTATTAAAATAAAACCAAATTTTAGCGAATACCCCTATTAGAACTATCAGTACAAAAACCGAAATAACTCCAAAATAAATGCGGTAGTATTTTATGCGTTTTTTTACCATTCATCTAATTTTAAACTCTTTGTATATATAAGATCCAGAGACATTAATTATAAAGAGGTGCGTTCCTGATGACAAATTCCTAATATCAAAAGAGGTGTATCCATCATTAACATCACTCATTAATAGCTGTCCATAATCTATTGATAGCTGTACTTTAGTGCCATTGGGAAGGTACTGATTAAGTTTACCAACTAAAGGACCTATCTTTAAAATCATTTTCGTTGAATCTATCCAAACAGGAAAATTGGTGAGGTTATCAAGAAAATTGACTTTTAGCAGGTTACTGAATCCTCCTCCAAAAACTGACGCTATAATTTGTATTTCCCCTTTTGTGACCGGATTCTGGAGAACAAGTTCAGCTATTCCTCCTATTGTATAACTGCTAAATTCCCTTTTTGCGCCTGTTACATCGGTACACCTAAATGTCACCAATGTACCTTCTGATGAAATATTCCCATACCGGTCTTTAAGTACATCTGTCTTAATACGGAATATCTGCCGTCCATCCGCATACGGACTACTATATACTGGATAAATATGAAAATCTTGAGGAAAGTCTGCCACTTCCAGTAGTTCTTTTTCTCTGCTGCTTATACTATCAACACTCACTCCCACAAAAGTTTTTCCGGCAACTGTATGCGCTATAATCTTCTGCCAGGCTATGCCATGAGAAGTACCTAATAAACTAAATTGTCTTTTATTATCGGCACGGAGAAATTCAAAGTCCACAATAGTATTATCTGCAACCAGGTTACCATACTTATCTATAGGGATAGCGGTAATCATCGCCCAGTCTCTCCCATTTGCAATAATGGATTTTGCTCCAAGGTAAGTACTCATGGGTTCTGCAGTTTTGTCCGGAATGACTATTACGTCTTTTTCACAAAGGGCTCTGCCATTATAAACAGCCCTTATCGCAAGCCTGCCTGCGTACAATTGCAAAGATGTATCTTTTATAATATCAGCAACTAGTACATTTTTTATCTGAGTGCCCCAGCTATTTAAATATATGAGCGCTACATTATCGCCTTTTGGTAATCCTTTTGGTTTAATTTTTATAATTAGTGTATTTCCAACGTGTATGGTATCCTGAGCATCAAGTATAACCTCTTGGAACATAGGGGTATTTATCCTGTCAACTTTGCAGGGATGTATGAACAACAAAATACAGAAAGAGACATACCACTTCATTCAATAAATAGTTGGATTACCGATATAACAGTTGAGTAAAAGCCTAATATATTCGCGGCCAGAAGGCAGGCACATTAGTCCGGGTCTAACTGTATTGCGATAATGGTTCTTAAAGGTCAATTGCGGCAGACCATTAATATAAAAATCTTCCTGTTTGCCGACTTTTATAATTTCTACATCCTTAAGTAAAGGAAGTTTCTTACGGAATGATGCTGAAGCCTGCTGTCTAACACCATCCTTTAAAAAAAGGTCATCCACCCATCTTACAGTACTGTCCTGATCATAATAAGTAAACAATACCTGGGGAACACTGATCTCTTCTATACCAAAATTATATACATCTGCCGTAATCTGATTATGTACCTGAATATTCTGTACCCCGGCATCTCTATAGAGATCTCGATCTGCCACTACAGCTCTTGCCAACAGTTTAAAACCTTTAGGGGGGGTACTAAATGAAATAGCGGTAAATTCTTTAGGATCAAACCTAAGCGGGCGTAAATCATCATTTTTTATCCAGGCAGTTTCTTCAAACTCTATTCTAAATGGAACAACTTCCTTAGGAAGTACTTCATGAATAGTAGTGTATTTAGCATTATAAGCAACAAGTTTTCTTCCGGTGCTATCATAAAGTCTTGCCTCAATTGTAAGATGAGCTGGCTGGTGGTCAATGTTCTGGATCTCCCCTACCACTATAAACTGCCCATCAACTTTCACAAGTTTAGATGACAACACAAATAACTCAGGGCGATCCAATACGTCGTCATGATCAGTTCCGGCTGTTGTCACATTCCGTTTTCCCTGACTATGGAAAACCACTATTCCTTTTTCAATATGCTCATTAGGTGCAATTGTTTTATCGAAAATTGGTGGTTTAATAAACCAGTTATCATTTATTTTAATCAATGTATGTTCAGATTCTACATAATATCTCTCTAAAGGGGTAATCCATTCTGTTTTAACGATAGCATGCACTTCCTTATCAGATCGTTTTTCGATGGAAGTCGAAAATGAATCTAATTTTGCATAAGAAGCCAATAATCCGTCTTTTACAGACAAGCGCAGTACATATTCGTCATAATTTATGCTATTAGGTTCAAAATAGCTATGAGATTCTTTAAAATATTTAAAATCCAGAGCGTTGTAATAAGCTTTTAATAGTATAATAGGATCCTTTTGAAAAGAAATAAACATAGATTTTATTCCAAAACCTATAGATACTAACAACAATATTCCTGCCCAGATAAATAACCAGCGATTATGCTTTGCAGGATTAAATGCTATGTTGTCTATTTGCTCAAAAGGGTTAAGGAGAAAATATCTTCTATTAAACAATAATATAATAATCATTATAAATAATGTAAAAATGGGCAAGGTGCCCCACATTATTTTCTGATATTCTGGTATTTCCCTTTTGGGGAGTACAGAAGGCAATTCCGGCACATCCAATTTTTGCCAAACCATAATACCATTCTCCAGTCGCTGAACTCTTTCCCATCCGGCGAAATATAGAATAGGATCATAAAATTTATCATTTGAGAAAACGAATTTCAAATAATATTTTTCAGGTATCGCGAGAAATTGTTGCAAAGATCCGATACCTTGAATGCCTTTAAACTTTGAGTTTTCAAGTCTTTCAAGTGGTTGACTAGTCATCTCTGGTACACGTCGTGCAGAATGATAATTTCCATCGATTGAACAAGCAGTAGTTTGACATGATAACCACGCCATCTGATCACCAAAACCTAATGTCATAAATCGCCATCTGCTATGCTGATCCATTTGTAAAAAATTCACTATAGGCTGCATATCTATAGATTGAGGTTGCAGCGTGCGATACTTGTGATAATTTATAATAAATAATCCTTGGAAAATTACCGGAAATATCAACACCAGCGAAGTAAGGTGATACATTTTTTTTCCATACCTGTTGATGATACGCTCTCTGATATCACCCTCAACTAATTTTCTGAAGAAATCACCAATAAATGGAATAGCTAACACAGATGCCCAGAAAGTAAACCTGTCTAATGTAAGAATATTAAAAGCATTTGCACCGAGAATCATTTTAGGCAAAGGAGTAGTGCCTCCTGTACCCAGCAAAAAAAGAAGAGAAAAAGATAATCCCACAAAGATATTTCTTCTTGTATAAAGGCTTCTAAAGATATATGGCAACATAATAAGAGTAAAACCCAATGGTATGATGAAGAACATCATACCAGAAGAAGTTACTTTTATAAATGAATCCCTTGAACCATGAGGAATCGGAACCTGTGTGATAGGGTCAGTTTTAGACCAATACCAATATGGGAAAATGACACATACTATTTCAATTACAAGTGCCGGGAAGAAAAAAATGAAGAGGCGTATTTTTTTTATAGCTAGTAATATTATTGATAAGGCTACTTTAAAAAAATTACCTGAATAGCCAGCTTCATCGAGTAATGCAGTAGCAATTAGAGGTGCGATGAAAAATATGATACCAAAAATAGTTGTTACATGATGCGACGCAACTGTTACTCCCAATATTGATAATGACAGTATGAGATATTTTTTTCTGCCAGTTCTAAAAAATGTATATACCACAGGTAATGCATTGACCAGACAGGAAATACCTATAATCGTTGGCAATTGACCATATATATGAATAGTCTGGACTATTGAAGATGCAACAACTGCAAACAAGCTTGCATATCCTGCTGAACGTTTTGATACAAATAGTTGTGAGAATCTGTATATACCAATGACAAAAAAACAAAGGAATGATATTATTACTACAATAAAACCGAATTTCAATCCTCCAACAAACGATAACAACGCAATCAGCTGATGACTAAGAGGTGGATAACTAGTTGTTGGAAAACCTGTATACCATCTGTATTCCCAGGGTTCAAACCAAGATCTGGCATAATGGTCAGCAAAAAATATATGTACGAATGCATCATAACTCTTATCCAGATTATAAAGCAAAGCTGAACCATGAAAAAGCACTGCAAGTATGAGCGCTATAAACAACAAACGATCAGCTTTTGGAGGCATTGTTATAGGCTGTAAGTTTAGAAAGCATCTCTTAAACAATAAATATATTATTCAAGCTTCAAGCAATATTATCAAAAATCTGATCATAATCCAACATTTCAATTGCAATAATTTTTAAAACAATTAAAAATTAAAATGAACTAAAAGCCCCGCCTGTTTGTTTAACTGTCAAAACAATTTATGGAGGAAACAGATCTCCTTAGACAACAAATTAACGAAGAAAAAGCCCAAAGGAAATTTGCTGAAATTCAACTTGAAAAAACGGCATCGGAGCTTCTTCAAGCTCGAAAACTCTTAAATGACTTGGAAGCAAGGGAGAAAAACTTCCTGGCAGATATCGGACACGAAATTAGAACCGCATTAAACGCAATCATTGGGATGACTAACCTACTGTTAGGTACAAGGTTAGAGAAAGAACAACTCGAATATCTTACTATCCTTAATAATTCTGCCAATATATTATATGATCATATATGCGGCTATCTTGATATATCATTAACAGATCTTCCTATAATCGAATTTCATAAACACCCTTTTGACATAACTGATATCTTCGATAACCTTAGAAGTATATTCCTCATTCGTTTTCAACGTACATTGAAACAATTATGTACATTTATAGACCCGACTATATCAGGAATTTTTATTGGTGACCAGGTACTGTTACAACGTACATTGCATTCAATTATTACATCTATTGAGGAGCAAATTAAACAAGGTAAAATTTATATATATATTTCAGCGGCAGCAGAAAAGGGAGGTATACTATGGATTGATGTCAGAATCAATGCCTACAATACCGAACAGGAAAAGCCGACAAAGTTGAATAATCTGGACATCATTTATAAAAACCTATCTGGCATTCAGGAAATTGTTGCCCTACAGCAAGGCATGGCAGATGTAAATAGTGAAGAAATCAAATTTTCAATCCCCCTTTTGAAACACAATGAGAATGAGCCAGATGATTCAGAAAATACAGAAAAAAAATATGATGTGCTTATTGCCGAAGATAACAAGGTTAATCATATATATATACGCACATTGTTGGATAAATGGGATATGAATTCTGTTATCGCAGTAAATGGTTTGAAGGCTGTAGAATTTGCCAATGAAAAAGTCTTTGATCTTATACTTATGGATATTCAGATGCCTGAGATGAATGGATATGATGCATGTCAACACATCAGAAATACTTCCCTTAACAAATTCACCCCTATCATTGGTCTTACTGCATCTGCAATGCCCGAGCAAAAAAAACAAGGCATTTTATCTGGTATGAATGATATTATCACAAAACCATTTAAACCTGAAATTGCGATGGAGATTATTCGAAAATACCTGCCAGCAAGTCAAAATAATATATCTACCGGAATATCAAAACCAACATTGGACTATAACCGGCTGAAAGAATTATATGGTGATGACCCTATTTACGAAGCAGATATAATGGAAGCTTTTCTTACGGAAACAATTCCAGACTTTTCTCTAATAGCGGGATTTATTAAAACAAAAGAATGGGATACTCTAAGTAACCACATGCACAAGCTCAAACCTACATTAGGAATGGTAGGACTTACATCACTGGAAGAAAAATTCATCCAGATTGAATCACAAATAAAACAAACAACAGACAGTGTTGTGATAATCTCTAACTGGAATAAGTTTGAAAAAGAGCTCTCTGCCTCTATACCACTCCTTCAACTCGAATTAGAGACGCTTCAAAAAAATAACAGTCAATAAACAATAACAAAAGTCCATATCTACTCCTTACAGAATTTGCCTTTATATGTTTTATTATTATCGCAGGATATTTTATACAGATAAATACCGGTGGTCAGTGAAAACGTATTTATTACAAACCGTCCATTGAGTACATTAACCCTATTACTGAACAGTAATTTTCCACCCTGGTCTGCAATCGTTAAAACACCGGATTTCACCGAATCTGGCAGTACAAATGTAGCATTTTGGACAACGGGATTAGGATAAACAATTACCTGTCCATCTGGTATTGGTCCGATAACTATACTTTCATTATTGAAATTAACATTACCCAGGCTGATATTAAAACTGGTATAATCCTGATAATTTCCTTTAACAGAGAATACTAATGTCCTTATTTTACTCAGACTAACGGGTGTACCGGTATTATCTACAAATTTGGAAACAGGTAAGGTTACTCTCTTTTTCAAAGGACTTTCAGGAATTGTGAAACGGGAACGTTTATCCCAATCAACAAGGTCGTTTGCAACAATAATTACTTCTACAGGCTTATCACTTTGTATATCAAATGAAAAATTATTATACTGACTTATATCAACTGGCAGATTACCTGCCTTTGTATTCCTAAAAAGGTTAAATATTCCTTTTATTTGCCCATTAGCAGATGGGTTTCTTTCAATAATCAATTGATCAGACGCGGCACCAGGTGTATAATTTCCAACTAAAAATTTCACACCACGTACTAAAGATGAGTCATAATCTGTTCCCCATGCCCCATCCGCCATGTAGAGTCCATCCTGTTGTAAATTATTAGGGTAGGTAATGGAAAACCCAATATCAAACAATGGGCCTGTCTGAACAACGACATCCTGTACCAACTCTCCATTCAAAGGTATTTCAGTTGAAAATGGAATTATATCACCTGTTTCACTATTCGTATAATTAGCATTAAAAACAACACTTTTCAATCCTGGTTTATTATTAATCGTAAGATATAGTTTGCCTTCCTGGTAGTGTCCCTTTTTTATATACAAATCAGGAACAATAGGTAAAGATGAACTATCGATTAAAGGCGCCTCTTTTTTCAATGTCTCTAAAATATTGTACACTAAGCTGCAAACCTGTCCCATTGATTTACCCCATGCCTGAAAATTCAAATATTCACCATCCGGGTATTGTTCAATGTTCCATAAACTGTATAATTGGTATCTCTCCGGCAATACCCTAATGGAAAATGTGATTACGTATTCTCTTTCATCATCCAAATTTTTAAGTATAGTATTAATCAGTTTATAATCATCAATAATAATAGTTCTTACATCTTCTATAGAAGAGGAATTTAACCTATCACAAATGGTTTTGGTATGACTATATACTTTCTTAAGCGTTCGGGTCGCCAGACCGGCTGATACCCTGTTGGAATTGATATAATAATCTACACTAAAGACATCAACCGCATTAGTAATTTGAGTTAAATCAGCCGGGGTGGAAACACGCGGTATTTCTGTTGAAAACATCCCTGTCAGAGGAAAGTAATTACTAAGTACGATATTATTACTATCCTTTGCACTCATATTATTCATCGTATCAGTCTTTTTCCTGAACTCGCTCTGGAATTCTTTTACAGCATATTTAGCTGTGTTTTTTTTCAGTCTTTCAAAATTTCTTCTAGCTATTTTAGATGCCAGGTGTCCATCGCTTTCTAATCCCGCTGTATTCCCAGAAGATACCTGGAGATTAGCGCTTTCTATCGAAGCTAAATTGGATGTTCTGATAGCGGTGTAAGGATTAGCAGTAATATAGAACAAAGCATCGTTGAAATCATTGTCACTGCCATAATCACGCCTGATGTCTTCAAACCCCAGCACAACGTGATTGGTGCTTGTATCCAGGATCATTACATTATGATATTTAAATTTCGGATCCGATTCCGGATTAAAGGCAGGATTACTATACAACACCCAATTACCATTGGTTACAGCTCCATTTCTCCAGCCATCTGCTATCAATACAAACCCTATTCCTGTATTAGCGGGAAATGCCCCGATTCTTACTTTATCTCCCGGGTTCAGACTACCACCACTACCGGTTTTAGAAACATTTGGGAAAATGATGGTGACAGATTTAGCTGGCGGAACAGAAGCAGGCGGACTATTAAGATTATATGTATAGAATCCTAATACGTTCTTATATCCGGCTCCTTCATCTACGAAAGTAACCCATACTTCTGCAGAATCTTTTAACTGAATTTCAGAATCATATCCTGAAGAAATGTATTGGGGATTATATATTGGTACAGGATAGCTTTCCGGCAGTGCGCTTTTTATAAGATTAATTGTTTGAGTGGTTACTACATCTCCTTTCGCCAGATACAATGGTTTCCCATCTGAACTATAGGCACCGAGATACTGATATTGCGCAAAGCAAAAAGATCCAATCAATAAGGCTGTAATTAAACTTGTTACTTTTTTCATGTTATTGGGGATAAAGCATAAATGGTATATGGATTGCTACCATTAGTGCCGAAACAAAACTT
>Ga0316604_10001869_pt1 | contig 17375 bp, 18 predicted proteins | sample OWC_soil_day20_C_FD_207650 | JGI IMG/M metagenome (GOLD analysis project Ga0316604, IMG submission 207650) | Wetland soil microbial communities from Old Woman Creek delta, Ohio, United States - OWC_soil_day20_CT | ecosystem: Environmental > Terrestrial > Soil > Wetlands | place: USA: Ohio... | reverse complement strand
CGTCAACAGCCAGTCCGGCAAGGGTGGAATCGCCTGGTTGCTCGAAAACGGCTACGGTCTGGTGATGCCGCGCCGCATGCTGGTGGAGTTTTCTGGCGTGGTCCAGCAAGTCATGGACAACACCGGCGCAGAGATGGATGCCGCCACCTTGTGGGCGCTGTTTGACAGCACCTATCTCAAGGCCGAGACGCCCTTGCGCCTGATCGACCATCGTCTGGACGAATCCCGCGAACGCCATGGCATCACGCTTGAAGTGGAATGGAGCGGCACCCGCAAGAATCTCGAAGGCTCCGGCAACGGCCCGCTGGCTGCGGCGCTTGCCGCCATCGGCAGCAATGCAGCTATCCACAGCTTCGAAGAACATTCGCTGGGCAGCGGTAGTCATGCACAGGCGGTGGCCTTTGTCGAAATCACCGTGCCGGATCGCCCCGGCACGATCTTCGGCGCAGGCTGCTCGACCAGCATCATGGAAGCCTCTTTGTGTGCGTTGGTCTCCGCCTTGAACCGGGCCGAGGCCGTCTGAAAATGACAGCCGGGAAGATGCAAATCTTCCCGGCTTCATCCGCGCTTGACAGTAAATCGGCCTTCTGTCGACAATGGTCCATTGTCAGACAATGAATCAGCCACAATGGACGTCTCCATTCTCGCCAAAGCCTTTGTTGGCTTCGCCATCGTTCTGGTCATCCAGCTCTTTGCGCATAGCAAGCTGTATTACATTTCGGCGCTCCTGCCGCTGTTTCCCTCGCTGGCGATCTTTTCCTATTACTTTGTAGGGCAAGAGCAGTCCGTCGAACGACTGCAGGAAACCATTGCCTTCGGCATGCTCTCTCTCGTCACCTACCTGTGCTTTCTGGTGACGCTGTTCATCGTTGTGCGCCATCTGCGCATCACCCCGGCCTTGCTGGTAGCTTCCGCAGCCTGGTTCGGCGTAGCGGCGATCCAGATCCAGATCTGGCCGTATCTGAGGCCTCTTCTGGGACTCAAAGCCTCCTGATCCGGGGGCGCCCCAGAGTCAATCCCGCTCTTCCCCTACCAAGGCAAACGCTGACTTGCCAGAGCGCTTGGCACGGTACATGGCCTGATCAGCCAGATCGATGATGCCGGCCACACTGGCTGAAGGGTAAGGAAACAGGCAGACGCCAATGCTGGCACTCAAGGCCAGGTGTCCTGGCATGCCAGGCATCTTCTGTCCGATCCTGGCGAGCATTTTCCTGGCCAGCTGGCGCGCTTCTTCCGCATCTTCCAGACCACGGGCCAATACGAAGAATTCATCGCCGGCCAGACGTGAAACCGTGTCCGTCTCGCGTACGACTTCGCGCAAGCGCTGGGCAACGGTCTTAAGTACCCGGTCGCCAAATTCATGGCCCAGTTCATCATTGATCTGCTTGAAACCATCCAGATCGATGAAGTAAGCCGCGTTGCCAACACCTTCCCGCTGCGACAGGCTCAAGGCCTGGCTGATGCGGTCATAGAGCAGACTGCGATTGGGCAAGCCTGTCAGTGGGTCATGCAGGGAACGCTGCAAATGTAGCTGACGCTCTTTTTCCAGTGCACGTTCCTGCAGAAACAGTTTGCGGCGCTGCAATTCCCCCAGATAACTGACTGTCCCCCCCATCAGATTGGCGGAAATGATGAAGAAGTCATGACTGATCAGGATAAAGGATGGCACTTCCTGCATCCCCAGCAAGGTCAGGTTGTAGACCGTGATCAGGATCAGGTCGACGCAGAAAGCATGGATGAAGCGAGCCCCGCTGAAGTTGTAGGTATAGAAGGTCACCAGCATCAGGCCGGGGTAGTAATACGACACCGCTTCCAGTGGCAGCAGGTGGATCATCGCAATGACCCCCAGCCCGCCGACCAGACCATTGATCACCAGCATCAGATGACCATAGGCAACAAAGCAGTGGGTATAGGTCAGCGCGAAAATGACTGGCGTAATCCAGACAGTGCCGAGGCGGATAGCCCACATTTGCGCCTGGTGCTCAGGGGGGACAAACCAATGATCCAGCAAACCCATCAGCACATAGATCAGTCCACCGACGGCCAGTGCCAGACGCCCCTGAATCTGGGTCCGCGGCAAGGCATTGGTCAGATAAGCCTGCTCCAGATCCGGATCGCAAAAGCCGAGATGAATGGGATGCTGCGCAGGCAAGGGCTCGGATTGAGTCATGGTCAGCAAGGCGATTGCGGGGCGGGCAGTATGCCAGCTCTTCACGAACCCAAAGCATGCAAGCTTCAGGCCAATACGACAGGCAGGAAGTTCAGGCCGGATTCAGCAAACGCACTTCACGCTGCGGGAAGGGGATCTCGATGCCTTCCTCACGGAAACGCCGCAGGATCGCGCGATTGAGATTGGACTGCAGGCCGAGTGCGCCATTGGCCGGATCGGCAATCCATACGCCCAGCTCCAGCGTCATCCCGCTGTCGTCAAACGAGACCAGGAAGGATTGCGCGGCAGGATTGCGCAGCACCCGGGGTTCGGGTAGGGCAATTTCCTCCAGGATCGCCAGTGCGCGTTCCACGTCACTGCCGTAAGCCACCTGCACCCGCACCGCCACGCGGGTGTTCGGGTCGGAGAAGGAATCGTTCTGAACCGTCGTACTGACCAGGGTTTCGTTCGGAACGATGAAGTGCGTGCCCCCCGGCGAGCGCAGTACCGTGTAGCGGGTGGTGATTTCACGTACTTCACCGCGCTCGGCACCAACCTGGATCAGGTTGCCGATGCGGATCGAGCGATCCAGCAGGATGATGAAGCCGGAGACGTAATTGCTGGCGATCTTCTGCATGCCGAACCCCAGGCCGACCCCCAGTGCCCCGCTGAAGACCGACAGCGTGGTGATATCCAGACCGACCAGTTCCATCCCGATCAGCACAGCGATCAGGATCAGAAGCGCCTTGGCGATACGCGAGAGCACCGCCTGGACGTTCGAGTCGATCCCGTTGGCGCGCATCAGGCGGCCCTCGATCACCCCGCCCAGCCACAGCGCAACGATCAGCGAGCCCAGAACCGAAGCCATGCCTTGCGACACACCCCACAGCGAGATACGGCTCTTGCCCAGGGGCAGCTCGAAACTATCCAGCCAGGCTATCAGTTCCGGCAACAGGCCGAGCAGATCCAGCGCGACGTAACACCACACCAGCAACGTAATGCTGCGCCCGAAGCTGCGCACCCACAGCGCACGCGGAAAGGCCCGCTGCACCGCGAAGACGGCCACCCGGATGCCGACCATGGCCCACAGCAACTGCATCGCCACGGCCACGAAATGCAGCCGCCAGTCATTGTGATGTGCCACAAAGCGCAGAACCCCGAGCAACAGGATGGCTGCCAACGGGAAAGCCAGCTGACGCAAACCGCTCACGGTCGATTCACGGTTGATCTGACGACGCAAACGCTGTGCAAACAATGCAGCAAACGCGAGCGACAGGCCTATCGCCAGCAACTCGTAACGCCGTGCCGGGTTGGTCAGGACTTCCAGCAGATCGACGTACAGGCTCTCCATGCCGTGGCCTCAGGCAATGCGTTCCAGAACCGCAGCAAAGAAGCCGTCGGTACCATGTTGCAAAGGATCGAGATGCAGGCGCTCACCAGTGTCCAGGGCGATCTTCGCCTGGGCCAGCACTTCGCTCGCCGGAATCTGACGGAAGCCCGGGTGTGCCGCAAGGAAGGCATCCACGACCAGGTCATTCTCGACATCCAGCAACGAGCAGGTGGCATACACCAGGCGACCACCCACTTTGACCAGACGCGAAGCAGCGGCCAGGATGCTCGCCTGCTTTTCGGTCAGTTCGATCACGCCCGGCTCGGTCTGGCGCCATTTCAGGTCCGGATTGCGGCGCAAGGTACCGAAGCCGCTGCACGGGGCATCGACCAGCACGCGATCCATCTTGCCCGCCAGCCGCTTGATGTGCGCATCATTTTCGTGCGCGATCACCACCGGGTGCACATTCGACAGGCCGGCACGGGCCAGACGCGGTTTGGCTTTCTGCAGACGTTTCTCGGAAACGTCGAACGCATACAGGCGCCCGGTCGAGCGCATCAGGGCGCCAAGCAGCAAGGTCTTGCCACCCGCGCCAGCGCAGAAGTCCGTCACCATTTCACTGCGCTTGGGCGCTACCAGAAAGCCCAGCAATTGCGAGCCTTCATCCTGCACCTCGATGCTGCCATCCAGGAACAAGGGGTGCTTCTGCAGGGAAACCTTGCTTTCCAGACGGATCCCGACCGGAGAATAGGCACAGGCCGAGGCCTGGATGCCTTCTTCCTTGAAGCGGGCCAGCACGGCGTCACGCTCGACCTTGAGCGGATTGATGCGCAGATCCAGTGCAGCAGGCCGATTGAAAGCGCTCGCCAGGGCCAGCAGTTTTTCTTCGCCGAATTGTGCAGCCAGGCGCGCGGCCAGCCAGTCCGGCATGTTGGTACGCTCGCCCAGGGAGCTTGGCGACCATGCCGCAGCCTTGACCTCGCCGATCCAGTCCAGCTCGTTCTTCGAGAGCAAGGCGGCAAGTTGGCGCTGTGAATAGCCTTCGATGCGGATCAGCCAGGCCAGGACCAGCTTGCGCGCACGCACGGAGTCGCCCACCACGCCCTGGAGCTGGCGCAGGTTGCGCAAGACACCATAAACGGCTTCGGCAATGAATGCCCGGTCACGTGCTCCGGCATTGCGGTTGTGGCGAAAAAAGGCGGATACCACGCTGTCAGCGGGGTACTGGAAACGCAACACGTCTTCGAGTACATCGGAGGCGGCGTCAAGTTGGGCAGAGGTAATGTTCGTAGTCATCCCGCGATTATCCCATTTGTACGGGGTCTGCCGCCAATCAATTACCTGTACGGGAAGCAGATGGGGGCAAAACTTCTGCAAGCGACTGCTCAGGGCTCTGGCTCGTGCGCCAGCTTCTGCCCTTCAATGACGACTTCAACGGCCTTCAGATCGATCGTCACGCCGCCCAGTTCGATACGGATGCGTGCCGGCGCATTGCGCCAGGCAGGCGCCAGCCAGATCTCGATCACGGAGCCATTGTTGGTCCGCGACACGTAATGCCGGACATCCACCCTTCCAGCGGGCAGTTCCAGGCGTTCCTTGCCCCGGAAGATCAGTACCGAATCCTCCACCCAGAAATCCCCGACGATGAAGAACGCAGCCTTTTCAACGCTCTCATCGAGAGTCACCAGCAGCTGCGGCAGTGCCGAGATCGCTACCGCCAGTCCCTTGATCTGGCGCTCACGGGTGTCCGGACCGCGCTGCATGGTGACCTTGCCGGCGGTCTGATCGATCAGACCGGTGGAAAGTTTGCCGCGTCGATTGTCCTGGGTGGTTTCACTGACGATCTGCGGGCCGATCAGACGCCCTGTCGAACGGAAATCCAGCGTGCTCTCGGGACCGCTCAAGCCGGCCGAAAGACGGCTCTGGAAACGCTCGCCATCGTGTTCCCAACTGGCTTGCCCGTACGCAGGAATCGAAAGAAAGCCGCCTGCCGTCCCGCGATAAAGCACTTTCCCCTGGCGTGGCAAGCGTTGTGCAATCGGTACTGGTACCGGCGAGGCATCGGCGAGTGGCGCTGATGCAGCAGCGGAGCCGACCGGCGCCGAAGCATCCGCCAGCGACGGGACGGGAGCCGAGGCCTCGACAGACACGGGGGCACTGGTCGCCGTATCGGGCACATCGGCCTCCGCTTCATCTACCGGCAACTGGGCGGTGGGCGCATCCGGCGGCAGGGGCGCCGGCTTGGGACGTGGAACCCGTTTGGGCTTGGGTTTCTGCGGAGCGGCCTGGACCGCAGGCGCCGGGGGAGCACTGAGCTTGGCCTCGAGACGCAAGGCCTCACCGCTCGGGTCAGCCTTCTCCAGCAAGCCCCAGCCAGGAGAAACCAATGCGCCGAGATGCAGGGCAATCGACACAATCAACGCGACGGTCAGCGCACGCGGGCGTCGCACATGAACTCCTCAATCCTCGACCGGCGGCACACTCCAGCCCTCGGAGCCGGCCTGTGCATCACGCACCGTCACGCGGCCATTTTCAATCACCAGGCGATCTTCCACAAACCAGCGTACGGCCTGAGGATAGATCCGGTGCTCCTGCTTGAGGACGCGCGCGGCCAGGCTGTCTTCATCATCACCCGGCAACACCGGCACCACGGCTTGGATCACGATGGGGCCGGCATCCAGTTCGGGGATCACGAAATGAACAGTCGTCCCCGCAACCTTCACGCCTGCCTCGATGGCCCGGCGATGGGTATGCAAGCCGGTAAAGCAAGGCAACAAAGAAGGATGGATATTGAGCATGCGGCCTGCATAGTGCCGAACGAAGCCATCACTCAAGATCCGCATGTATCCGGCAAGCACCAATAGATCCGGAGAAAAACGGTCGATCTCGGCAGCCAGTGCCGCATCGAATTCATCCCGCCCGGCATAGGCCTTGTGATCCAGCGCAACGGCGGCGATGCCGAAGCTGCGTGCAATCTCCAGACCTTTTGCATCCGGCCGGTTGGAAATCACCGCCTGCACCTGCGCACCAGGAATCTGGGCGCGCACGATCGCTTCCATGTTGCTGCCGCGACCCGAGATGAGGATGACGATGCGTTTCATCACGCACGAACCTTTGCGGAACGGCTGCGCAGCCATGCGATGCACGCGGGCAGCAACGACACCACCACGATGAGGATCACAAACAGGCTGAGGTTGTTGCGGATCAGCGGAACCTGCATGAAGAAATAACCGAGCAGGGTCAAGGAGAAGATCCACAGCGCGCCGCCCAGAATGTCCAGCGGCAGAAAGCGGCGGTAACTCATCTCGGCCACGCCAGCCACGAACGGCGAGAAGGTGCGGATCAAGGGCATGAAACGCGCAATGATGATGGTCTTTCCACCATGGTGTTCGAAATAGCTGTGGGTTTTGTCGAACGCCGCACGGTTGAAGAAGCGGGACTGCTCCCACTTGAATACGCGATGACCAAAAGTGCGCCCGATCCAGTAGTTCACATTGTCACCCAGCACGGCCGCCACAAAGAGGGAGCACGACAATACGGTGATATCCATTCCCCCTGCAGCAGCCACCCCGCCCGCCACGAACAGCAGCGAATCCCCAGGCAGGAAGGGCGCAACCACCAGTCCGGTCTCGCAGAAGATGATCAGGAACAGAATGACGTAGATGAGATTGCCATACTCGGCAACCAGCTGCGGCAGGAACTTGTCCAGATGCAGGACGATATCGATGAGGTGCGTAATGAGTTCCATAGCGACATTGGCTGGCGGGAAAGCGCGCAATCATACCGGAAGCCGGCAATCAGGGCTTCGCACTCAAAGTGGCCCGGCAGTCTCCTTCACCGAACTGGCGACTGCTTTTGCGGGCAGCAAAGTGTAGGCATACGGCGGCGTCCAGCCTGCCGCCTCCGGCTTGAGCGCCCCCTTGCATGCTGCATCGGGCGACAAGATCTTGCCATTGAGCAGGTTGCCACGTGCTTCGTAGCGCGTGCCTCCAAAGAACTTGACCACGTCGCAGAGACTGTTGGCACCGGCAATGTCAAAAACTTCATTTTCGGAAATCAGACTCGCGCCAACACCGACGCCATGGCTGTACTGGTAGGCGTAGACGGGGTCTTTTCGGTCTCCGACGTAGTGATTGTTGTAGAGATGAACCTGCCCGTAACGGACGCGCGGGGTCCGCTGGACAATGCTCTGGAACAGGTTGTGATGGAAGGTCACACGCAGATGACCGGCATCGCTCTGGTTGCTGTCACTATGACCGATCAGGTTGTTCTTGTCGTGCAGGCGGAAGACGCTGTAGGAAACCGTGATGAAGTCGGCTGCGTTTTTCACATCCAGCGCGCCATCATGATGCTGTACCTCGTGGCCGTTGTTCGTCCCGTTCTGATCATCAGTACGCGAGCCGTCGCTGAAACTGACGTGATCCACCCACACATGCCGGCTACCATCAATGGTCATGCCGTCGTATTCGGAATTCCAGTGCCCTGTCGGTCCATCCTTGGGATCCCATTGCGGGTACTCATCCCAGGGATTCTGGATCATCAGGTTGCGTACGATCACGTTCTCCACATGCCTGAGAACCAGATCCGCATTGATGAATCCGGCGTTCTTGTCCGCACCGATCAGCGTGGTGTTTGAAGGCAGACGGATCTGTCCGCGCTCTGCCTGATCCTCGCGACTTTCAAAAGGCCTGCTGCCCGCAGCATCAACAATCCCTTCAATCACGACGATCTTGGGCGTATCCCGCCCTTTCTTCAGGGCCGCACGCAGACCATCAATATCACGCACCGTATAGATCTGTTCAGCAGACGCCTTGGCGCCACCAGTGGTGCCACCTTCCATTCCGGCCCAGCCATCCGCCGGGGCGCTTTGCCGCCAGACTTCTTCCGGACCCGAGGCCGCATTGACGCCGCTACTGGCCGTAAGCATAGCCAGAACAAGAGGAGCAAAGATTTTATGCATTCAAGATCTTTCGAAGAAAAACGGAGGAGAAATACAGCCTTCACGCCATGAGCACCCAAATGTCGACTTGTTCAGGCCGCAATGGTTCCGCATCAGCACGAGCGCTCACCCCTTCAACCCTGCATGTGGGCCAGGATCCGCTGGCGCGTACGCCGGGCGTAAGGCACCCAGGCCAAGGAGAACCAGCGGGCCGCCATGCACAGACCACGACAACACTCGTCTGCAGCATACCCGATCCAGATCCCGACCAGCCCCAGACCAAAATGCACACCCAGCAGCCAGCCCAGTCCGACACCGAACAGGAACACCGACACGGCACTGACCTTGACCGGAAAGCGTGCATCGCCCGCCGCCCGCAGACCGCTGGTAATCACGGTATTGAGGGAACGCCCCGGTTCCAGTACCAGTTCGACCAGTACGATCAGGCCGACCAGACGGAGGATTTCCGGATCCTGCGTGGCATGCGCCACCGCCAGCGGCGTGAGGAAATAGCTGAGCACCGCGCACAGCGTCATGATCCCCAGTCCCCAGCCCATGGCACGCCACAGTACCCGGTTGGCGCGCTTGAGCGCGCCCGCGCCGATGTGGTGTCCGACCACGATTTCAGTCCCGAACCCAACCGAATTGGTGAACAGGGTCACCAACTGCACCGCCTGGAATACATAGGCATGAGTCGCCAGGGCCACCTGCCCCATGCTTGCCACCATGGCCACGCTGATGATGAAACTGACCCGGAATGCCACCTTCTCGCCGGCCCCCGGCAATCCGATGTGCAGGATGCTGAGCAGCGGCTGGCGGCGCAGTCGCAACCAGTCAGGCAAACGGATATGCACATCGAGCTTGCTGCGCCACACCCGCCAGGCCAAACCGGTCGCCAGCACGCGCGAAAGCGTCATTGCCAGCGCCATGCCCGGTAATCCGAAGCCTTGCCAGGAGCCTACACCGAGCATCAGGGGCACACTCAGAATGACCTGCACGAGATTCATCACCAACACGATCTTCATCGACTCGCGCGTCTGCGTATACGCCCGCAATACCGCCACCATGCTCATTGAGATCGAATCGAAGAGCAGCGCCACGCCAAGCGCTGCGGCATAAGGCTGGCCAAGCGGCATCAATTCCGCCGGCAAATGCATGGCGGTGAGGATCCCGCCCGAGCCCAGAGTCATCAGCAGCAGTGTCGCCAGCCCGACCCAGCTGGAGGCCGCCAGCCCGGTCTTGGCAATCTGATGGGCACCGGCTTCGTCACCCGCACCATGATGCTGGGTAACCACCACGCTGGTACCGATGCTGACCACGCGGAAAACGATCTGCAGCGCTCCCAGAATCTGCCCCACCAGACCAAATGCGCCGACCGCACCGTTCGAAATGCGGCTGGTGAGCCACAGCCCGAACAGCCCCATCAACACCATCAACAGGTTTTCAACAAGGATCGGCCAGGTAATGGCGAAGAGCTGGAGTTTCTTTTTTGACATGGGCTGGATTCTAAACGGTGCGCATCAAGTTGTCTGACAAATTATCCGCAAGCCGGGAAAATCCCTGTGAAACAAGCAAAAGGATTCACGGCACTGCCTGATTTGCTGGAGCCCTGCACCTTGTAACTTGTGAAAAGGTATCCTTGCAGCTTCCCCATTGCACACAGGAACAGACCCATGTTCAAGGATCTCAAAGGCAAACGCGTTCTCATCACGGGCTCCACTCAAGGCATCGGTTTGGCCGTTGCCAAGGCCTTTGCCGCACTCGGCGCAAAGGTCGGGTTGAACGGCCGTCAGGCCCCTGCTGATCTGCCTGACACGCTGGCCGGAATGCGCCAGACCGGTGAAGCCGAATTCTTCGCGGCGGATCTGGGCAAAACCAGTGAATGCGAGCGCCTGATCCATGAATTCGTAGCCCGTTTCGGTGGCGTCGATGTGCTCATCAACAATGCCGGGGCCCTGGTTGCCCGCAAGCCGCTGGAACAGATTGATGACGCGTTCTACAACGCCGTCTGCGACGTCAACATGCGCTCGGCACTGATGTGCACCCGATTTGCCCTGCCCCACCTGCGTGCAGCAGCGCTGGACAGTGGCGAGACGGCCGCCGTGATCAGTACCAGTTCGATTGCTGCTCATCTTGGCGGAGGACCGGGCGCAGGCCTGTACGGCGCAGCCAAAGCCTGGCTGAACGCTGAGAACAAGAACTGGGTCAGTTACCACACCCAGGACCGGATCCGTTTCAACATCGTCTCACCGGGCGTTGTTGACACCGCTTTCCATGCCGACAAGGGTCCAGAAGCCCGGGCTTCACTCAGTGCCACGATCCCGATGGGCCGTTTCGGCACGCCTGAAGAAATCGCCCCGGCTTACCTGTTCTTCGCTTCGCACGCCTGCAGCGGCTATATCACCGGGCAGATCCTCGACGTGAACGGTGGCCAGTACATGCACTGAGCATGCCGCCTGCGCGCCGGCCCCACCGGCGCGACATTTCTCCCACACCGCCTGGAAACATTGCCATGCACATCGAACACGTCGCCCTGTGGGCTCGCGACATCGAACAGCTCAAGAATTTCTACGTAAAGTACTTCGATGCCCAAGCAGGCGTGCGATATGAAAATCCAGCCAAACGCTTTCAGTCCTGCTTCCTGAGTTTTGCCAACGGCGCACGGCTCGAGTTGATGCAGCGCCCCGATATCTTCGACCGTCCTCCGGCCTTCCCGCCTCAGCAATTTATCGGCTACGCCCATCTGGCGATTGCGACCGGCTCGGAAGCACAGGTGGATGCATTGACGGCTCGTCTGGTAGCAGATGGCATCACGCGCCTGGATGGCCCCCGGCGTACCGGGGATGGCTATTACGAAAGCGTGGTGCTGGACCCGGAAGGCAACCGGATCGAAATCACGGTTTAGCGCAATTCAGGGCCTCAGGCCACACTTGCCGGAGCAGCCGGAAAATCCACCGTCTTGCCGGCCTTGCGGGCAGCTTCTACGCCCTGGCGGGCCAGAACATCGCATCGTTCGTTTTCCGGGTGCCCGGCATGACCCTTGACCCAGACCCACTCGATCCGGTGTTTCGCGGCTTCCGCATCGAGTACGCGCCACAGGTCTTCGTTTTTCACGGGTTCCTTGCTGGCGGTTTTCCAGCCCCGCTTCTTCCAGCCCTGGATCCATTCCGAGATGCCTTTTTGCACATACTGCGAATCGGTATACACACGGGCAGAAACCGGGCGTTTCAGACAGCTCAGGGCACGGATCACCGCCAGCATTTCCATGCGGTTATTGGTTGTTGCCGGCTCGCCCCCCCACAATTCCTTTTCAACCGTACCGGCCCGCAAAATGGCACCCCAGCCACCAGGACCGGGATTCCCCGAGCAGGCGCCATCCGTAAAGATTTCGATTTGTTCCATGGATTTTCAAAACGTGATTCGAGGAAAAGAACCGGGCAAGCCCCGGCAAGCAAGGTAAAGCCTACAGCTCCCGGCTTTTCTGCACCACCGGCACCATGCCCTTCTTGTGGGCTTTGTGCTCACGCCAGCGCGGCGTGATCAAACGCATGCCCTGCACACGCTTCACGGCATGCAGAATGTAGGCGCCCCCCATGAACGGCCAGATGCGCCCTCCTGCAGAGTCCAGAAAAGACCAGCGCCGCAGCCACTCTTCGCTTGCAACCGGCGGAGCATAACAGCCAAACGCACTGGAACGGGCTTCAAAGCCCAGCAGGCTGAGCCAATCCTTCAAACGCGCTGCTGACAGATACTGCCCCGTCCAGGGCATCTCGCCCATGTTGCCGGCCATCGCGCGGCGCAGTCCCCACAGACTGACAGGATTGAAGCCGCTGATCACCAGATGCCCCTCGGGCACCAAGACGCGTTCTACCTCACGCAGCACCAGGTGCGGATGCACAGAGAACTCCAGTACATGCGGCAGAACGATCAGATCCAGACTCTGCGCAGCAAAAGGCAACTCCTCCGCACACAGGTGTATACCGGCACCGGGCTCCCGGGCTTCATTGCAGGCGCCGCAGCGCAACTGATACGGCATTCTGTTGGCATGCAGGAAATTCTGTTCGCACAGACCGATCTGCGCCGCATTGAACCCGAAGATATCGGCCACGACCAGATCCATGCGCCGCTGCTCCCAGGCCAGCAGGTAGCGTCCACGCGGCGTGGCAAACCATTGTGCAAGACTGGTGATCGACATGCGCGAAAGTCCGTAGAATGCTGCGAATGGAGATTGTTGCTGTTTCCGCCTTGCGCGACAACTATATCTGGGTCCTCTGCGAAGGCCGGCATTGTGTCGTCGTCGATCCCGGTGAAGCCGCGCCCGTCCTGGGTCTGCTGCGTACGCGCGATCTCGAATTGCGTGCAATCCTGCTGACCCACCGCCATGCCGACCATCAGGGCGGGACCACCGAGTTGCTCGCGCACACCCCTGTTCCGGTCTACGGTCCGGTCAGTCCGGCCATGCCCGGTGTCACGCAAGGGGTTGGGGAAGGCAGTGAAATCGTTGTCCCCGGTTTGACGATGCCTTTTCAGGTACTCGCCGTTCCAGGCCATACCGAGGAACACATTGCCTACCTCCGGGGAGATGCCCTTTTCTGTGGCGACACCTTGTTTGCGGCAGGTTGCGGACGCTTGCTCGGCGGTACGGCTGCACAGCTTTCCGCCTCTTTGCAACGGTTGGCGGCGCTCCCTGCCAGGACCCGGATTTACTGTGCGCACGAATACACGCTGGCCAATCTGGCTTTCGCCGCTGCCGTAGAGCCTGCCAACTCGCAGCTCCAGGCGCGTCGTCAGCATTGCGAAGCCCTGCGCGCAGCCGGACAGGCGACGATCCCGAGCCTTCTCGCCGAAGAATTGGCTACCAATCCTTTCCTGCGCTGCACGGACAAACGCGTCGTAGCCGCTGCAGAAAAACAAGCGGGCCACGCATTGCATGGCCCGGTGGAAGTATTCACGGCACTCAGAAAGTGGAAGGATCAGTTCTGAGCAGGGTGGTGCGCGTCAGTCGGGCTTTTTCCGGTCCAAGGCTATTTCGACCGAGGCTATCACCTTGGCACTGTTGAAAGGTTTGACCAGATAACCACTGGCCCCCCCTTGAATCGCAGCCTGAACCGTATCCCGGTCCGTGGAGCCCGTTACCATCAGAACCCGTACATCAGGCATTTCGTTCTTGATCTGGCTGAGCACTTCAATCCCGCCGACTTCGGGCATCATCACATCCAGACAAACCAGTGTCGGACGCAATTTACGGACAGCGGCGACGCCTGCTGTTCCATCCTTCGCCTCAGCCACTACTTCGATACCTTCACTCCGCAGCACCGCTCGCAGCATCGCACGCGTCGTGTCATTGTCATCGATGATGACGACACTGACATTCGCAAAACGATTGGCTTCCCTCATCACAACCATTCCTCACCTGCAACAAACACTTTATTACGTCCGGCCAGCTTGGCCTGATACAGCGCTGCATCCGCATCGCCCAGCAGTTGCACCGGCGACCCCGTTTCCCGTGCCGGCACCCTGCATGCTACGCCTACACTGATCGTCACCAAGCCGAGAGGTGAATCCGCATGCTGCATCTGCAGACCTTCCAGGCATCGCCGGACTTCTTCGGCCACCAGGCGGGCACCCTGCACATCCGTATCAGGCAAAACCACCGTAAATTCTTCGCCACCATAGCGCGCTACCATATCGGCAGGCCGATGCACACAGTTCTGCAACACCTGTGCGACCGCTTTCAGGCACTCGTCACCCGCCGGATGACCATACAGGTCATTGTACTGTTTGAAGTAATCCACGTCGCACATCAATATCGACAGGGGTTTGGCACTGCGCACGCCACGTGCCCATTCTCGCAGCAGACATTCATCGAACTGGCGGCGATTGGAAATGCAGGTCAGTCCATCCACTGAAGACAGGCGAAGCAGTTCGCGGTTGGCTTCATCCAGACGCCGCGTCAGTACCACCAACGAATAACGCATCTGCGAAATGCGCTGCATGGCACGGACTTTCGCCGTGAGCACGATCTCCGAGATGGGCTTGATCAGGAAATCGTCACCCCCAACAGCAATGCCCCGTTCGAGATCATCGTCATTGGTCCGTGCCGTCAAGAACAGGATGGGCGCCCATTCGCCATCACGTTCGAGCTGGCGGATACGCTTGGCGGTTTCATAGCCATCCATTCCGGGCATCAAAACGTCAAGCAGCACCAGATCAGGCCGGTGCTCCTTGAACATTTCTATACCGCTGGCGCCGTCACTGGCAGAAAGTGGTTCGATACCGATCTTGCGCAACTGTGCGCAAATGACAGCCATGCTGGTAAGGGTATCGTCAATGACCAGAGCTTTCATCGTGGCAGGAGATCCTGTTGTCAGGCAAGCCAGCACCGGCCCATGCCAGGCGCACACCCCCGCCCTAGGCTTGCAACACAAGGCGGTTCTCCTGATGTTTTCGGCCAGATACCCCTTAACCTTTAGGGTTTCCGGAATTCCCCCGAAAAATCAGCGTGAGCGGCGCATCAGGGTGGATTTTCCAAACAAGCTTTCAATCAGGTCAACCGCCAGATCCGCCGTCTTGTTGCGCACATCCAGGGCCGGATTCAGTTCCACGACATCCAGCGAACCCAGGCAACCGGTATCGGCGATCATCTCCATGCACAGCTGCGCTTCACGATAGCTGGGCCCGCCAGGAACCGTGGTACCCACACCTGGAGCAATTTCGGGATCGAGGAAATCCACATCGAAGCTCACGTGCAGATGGGTGCCTTCATCAACGCCCAGCAGAGCCTGTTCCATCGTATGCCGCATGCCGTTTTCATCGATATAGCGCATGTCGAATACGTCGAGATCCAGTTTGTGAACAAACTCCTTCTCTCCCTGATCCACCGACCGGATCCCGATCTGGCGGATATCAGACGGATTCAGGGCGGGCATCCGGTCAGACATGCCGGTCAACAATGCCGGGCCATAACCGCACAAGCATGCCACAGGCATTCCATGAAGATTTCCGCTGGGCGTGATCACGGAAGTATTCGAGTCGGCATGCGCATCCAGCCAGAGCACGCGCAAACGCTTGCCCTGCGCCCGGCAATGCCGGGCAACGGCACTGATCGACCCCACCGCCAGGGAATGATCACCACCAAGCAAAATGGGCAGATGCCCGCCTTGCAACTGCCCCAGCACTGCGTCATGTACAACACGATTCCAGGCGATGACTTCGGACAGATGCCGATATCCGTCGACCGGCGCCAGCCAGGGATTGCTCGGACCGACAAGATTGCCCAGATCTTCCACCACCAGTCCATGCCCCTCCAGGGTCAGCTGGAGATCGGCCACGCGAAAAGCCTCCGGCCCCATCGACGCACCACGCACGCCAGCCCCGATATCGGTGGGCGCACCGATCAACGCTACCCGTCGATTCATGTACGCACCTTGACCAGCATCCTGAACACCAGAGCGCCCATCCAGGCCCCTGCCAACAAACCCATTCCCATTGATCCCACCACAAATCCCGCCTTGAAAATATTGGCCAGTGTCCCTGCAACCAGCGTTAACGAAGCCTCTGCGCCGGCAAACGCAATCTCCATCGCCCCACCGATACTGCGGAACATCAACACCCCCGGCATCATCGGCACCGCCCCGGCAAAAGCCACGGCTGCAAACGGAATGCGCATGCTGCCCACCCAGCGGATTGCCATGAAGCCAATCGCCACGCACGCAAACAATGTCGCAATCTCAAGCTGCATACCATTGATCAGACACAGGTAACGAATCCCGTGCCCCACCATGCCACAGGCAATCGAAGTCCACAGCACCCGCCAGGGGGCATTGTAAAACGCACCGAACCCGCACGAAGCCACACCTGCCAGCAGCACGTCTCCCCACAACGGGATCGGCTGGGCAGAGCCCGTCCAGGGCGGCACAGTCGTCATCCCCAGCGTAAGCCAGCCCCCCAGAAAAATGCCCATTGCCGCTGCCACGAGAATGCCAGCCGACAGGCCCAGACGCGGGATCCCCGTCTGCATGTTGTTCTCAAGCATGTCGTAGAGTCCATTGATCAGATGTGGCCCGGGCACCAGCATCAGGGCCGGCACGATCAGGCAGATCCCCGGCGTGCTGGTCCAGCCCAGCCGGATGACCAAGCCCCCCATCACGGAGCCGATCAGCGCTGCCACGAAAGGCATCGCAAACAGGACCGGGTGATACTTGTGCAGGTACTGGCGCGCCAGCATTCCCAGCGCAGACGACAGGGAAATCACCACCATGGCGCCCCAGTCCGCGGACTGCAACCAGGCCAGGGCACCTGCCGCCAGGCCGAACATCAGCGCCAGCGTCCAGCGGTCATGGCGGCCCGTGGTATTTTCGACCTCATCGAGAATCTTGATGGCCTCTGGCAAAGCCAGCTTGCCGGCGCAAACCTTGTCGATGGTGCGATTGACTTCGGCACTCACCCCGATATTGATCCGGAACTCCGGCGCCTGGGCGTGCACATGCACGCCGTCCGGGGTATAGACCGTCACCGTCCGATAACCCACCTGCACCTGCAAGGGCAACCACAGCGCACGGCCAACCTCTTCCAGACGTTCGCGCAAAGATGAAGTACGCATGTTGTAATGCAGAAGCAGACGGGCCACCCGCTGGATGAAGCGCAGCTCGTCGGATTCAACGGTAAGTTTGCTGCTCGGTGCACAAGAAGGCTCGATAAAAGTATCACTCATGGTTTACGCGATGAATTGTTAAGGCCGGTGAAGTACCAGGTGACGCGTGAGCACCAGCCAGATGGTAGACTCGCCGATTCAAGCAATCTCCGGGCCCAAGCCCACAAAATCCGATGTTCCTGCACTCCAGTCACGGCGCGATGCTACCTGTCTTTGATGCAATCCGGCAGATCCGCGGGCGCCAATCTTGAAAACCTGGATCAAACGCGGCTGCGGTCTGGCGATCAGCCTTGGTTTACTGGCC
>Ga0316604_10001868_pt1 | contig 17386 bp, 13 predicted proteins | sample OWC_soil_day20_C_FD_207650 | JGI IMG/M metagenome (GOLD analysis project Ga0316604, IMG submission 207650) | Wetland soil microbial communities from Old Woman Creek delta, Ohio, United States - OWC_soil_day20_CT | ecosystem: Environmental > Terrestrial > Soil > Wetlands | place: USA: Ohio... | reverse complement strand
CGGCGCCAACTGTATCTACGTCACCGACTCGGCCGGCCACCTGCTGCCGGAAGGCGTCAAGGAACGCCTTGGTGCCGTGCGTGCTGCATTGAAGCCGGAAACCGAACTCGGTTTCCACGGCCACCACAACCTGGCCATGGGCGTCGCCAACTCGATCGCCGCCATCGAAGTCGGGGCCAACCGTATCGATGCGGCTGCGGCTGGTCTGGGTGCCGGGGCCGGCAATACACCAATGGAAGTGCTGATTGCCGTGTGCAGCCTGATGGGCATCGAGACCGGGGTGGATGTCGCGAAGATCACCGACGTCGCCGAAGACCTGGTCGTGCCGATGATGGACTTCCCGATCCGCATTGACCGCGATGCGCTGACCCTGGGTTATGCCGGGGTCTATGGCTCCTTCCTGCTCTTCGCCAAGCGTGCTTCCGCCAAGTACGGCGTGCCGGCCCGCGACATTCTGGTCGAGCTGGGCCGGCGCGGCATGGTCGGCGGGCAGGAGGACATGATCGAGGATACGGCCATCACCATGGCGCGGGAACGCGGGATCGTGTTGTGATTTACCAATTGTCCACCTGTAAAGGACAACCAAATTGAAACTTTCAACCTTTACTCACAATGGCGTGACGAGTATCGGACTTATTTCCGGGGAGCGAGTCGTTGATATCGCACTGGCCTTCCCTGGCCTCCCGCGGGAAATGGAAGGGCTGTTACGCGAAGGAAGTCTAGCCTTAGCGACCTTACATGACCTGGAGCTGAGTGGTGCTGTGAGTTATCCCTTGAAGAGTGTCCGACTCGAAGCACCAGTGCGCCATCCCTCGAAGATTTTGGCGATTGGCTTGAATTACCACGCCCATACTGAAGAGGTGAAGACACACGGTATTAAGGCACCGGTAAGCCAGTTGTGGTTTAACAAGCAGGTTTCCAGTGTTAATGCGCCATTCGATCCAATTCAGATGCCTCGGATTTCCAATCAGTTGGACTATGAATTGGAACTTGGCGTCGTAATCGGAAAACGGTGTCGGCATGTGATGGCCTCCGAAGCAGCAGAGGTGATTGCCGGATATACGATAGTCAATGACGTTAGCGTACGTGATGTGCAACTGAGTACGCCAACTTGGACGATCGGAAAATCCTTCGATACCCACTGCCCGATTGGGCCATGGCTTGTGACTACTGACGAGATTCCCGATCCTCACAACCTGGATATGAAGTTGTGGGTCAACGGCGAACTGCGTCAGAGCACAAACACGAGCCTGATGATCAACAACATCTACCAACAGATCGAACATCTGACACGTGTTATGACCCTGGAGCCAGGCGACATTCTGGTGACTGGAACCCCTGTTGGCGTAGGCATGGGATCAACTCCCCCTCGCTGGTTGAAGGTGGGTGATGTCGTCCGATTGGAAATTGAACGTATTGGCGAGATTTCCCATGTTGTTGTCGAGGAGCCGCTGAGTTCCTGAAGGAAGAGTTCAAGCCAATGTGTAGTCGCGGAGAGACCTTGTATGCCGCTCGAGGTTTTGAGTTCGTCATCTTCCTTGAAATCACGCTCGGGTTACGAGGGACATGCGCGAGGGTAGCAATAGATGAAAAAGTAATGCGGCAACCCGTAAATTTTTAATGCTAACGAGGTTATTGAAATGAAACAGTACGACGAGGCTAGTACCAGCAAATTCGCGCAGGCCGGCGAATGGAAGATTCACTACAACGAAGCAGGCGAAGGCGAAACCGTCATCATGATTCATGGTGCCGGACCAGGCGCCTCCGGTTGGAGCAACTTCAATAGAAATCTGGGGGCTTTCGTTGAAGCTGGGTACCGCGTGATTTTGATCGATTGCCCCGGTTTCAATAAATCCGATGCCTTGGTAACCGACGAGCCTCGCTTTCAGGTTAACGCTCGCGCGGTCAAGGGTCTAATGGATACCCTTGGGATTGAAAAGGCTCATCTTGTCGGTAATTCGATGGGGGGCGGGACTTCACTAGCTTTTGCAGTCAACTATCCAGAACGCCTTGGAAAGCTGATCCTCATGGGTGCGGGCGGTGTGGGAATAAGCAGCCTGTTTACTCCTTCTCCGATGGAAGGAATCAAGTTGCTTTTCGGGTTGTACCGCGAGCCGACTATGGAGAATCTGAAGCGGATGCTCAACGTATTCGTTTTCGATCCTACCCGCCTGACCGAGGAACTCATCACCGGCCGTTACGAGAACATGATGCGCAATCCAAATCATCTTGAGAATTTCGTGAAGTGCGCCGAATTGAGCAAGATGAAGATGGGCGATTACTCTGCTCAACTTCCGGAGATCAAGGCTCAAACGCTGATTACCTGGGGCCGCGACGATCGTTTTGTCCCTATGGACTGGGGGCTCAAGATGCTTTGGGGAATCCCGAAGGCGGAAATGCATATCTTCTCGCAGTGTGGTCACTGGGCGCAGTGGGAGCACGCTGAGAAATTCAACGAATTGGCAATTGGGTTCCTGAAGCGCTAATTGCGTTCAAGAAACACAATCGATTCTGCAGACACCCATTTGGTCGTCGCTGAATATCCTCGCCGGTGGGATTTGCCGGCACTGAATATTGGACATCGAAAATGTATCGGCATCTCCTAGTTCCAGTGGACGGCAGTGAGCTCTCCGTGATAACAACAAAACGGGCCTTGGAACTCGCGTCGCAGCTTGGAGCTCGCGTGACTTTTCTCTACGCACGTCCTGATTACGGCGCCACCCAGGATGGCGCACTGGCTCACGTCATAACGCCGGAGCACTTCTCCGAGAATTCTCTTGGTGAAACGAACGTTTTCTTGTCTAAGGCCTCCGCTGCGGCAATCGCTCTTAACGTCGAGCACAGTGCAGTATCGGTCGCAGACGATCATCCGCATCGTGCGATCGTGAAGGCAGCTACCGACCTTCACTGTGACCTCATCTTTATGGCATCCCACGGTTCCCGGGGACTCCGTCGCTTCTTCCGCAGCGGAGAAACGGAAAAAGTATTGCAGAACAGCACAATTCCCGTACTGGTGGCTTCTGTTGAGAGCAATGACCCATTGTCGATGATGCATCGTGCCAGTGCGATCATTCATGACGAGCATTGTTCCTTGGCAGTAGTTATTCGCGGCCTCCTTGAACACGCAACGGCTGTTCGTTCCGGCCTAAGTGTGCTCGATGAAGAACTAATTGCGGCGATGCTGCGGTACCTGAAGGAGTTCCCTAGCTCTCTGCACCATCCGAAGGAGGAGAACTATATCTTCGCGAAACTTCGGGCTAAGAGCCGAAACTACGATGCCGTGCTTGACGAACTCGAACTGCAGCATCACCGGGAGGCCATCCTCGTTCAGGAAATGGACGATGCCTTTGTCGATTTTCAGGAGGGGGGGCGACAAAACTTTGCCCCTCTTGACGAAGCACTTAGTCGCCTGGCTAGTGCTATCTGGGCGCATATGAAGCTGGAAGAGGAGTCGATTCTCCCCGCAGCAAAACGGCTACTTACGATCTCCGATTGGCAGGAAATCTTCGATGCCTTTTCCCAAAGCAAGACTCCGCTTGTATCGGATCAAACCCATGGGGATTACCAAGCAGAGTTTAAGAAGATAGCCGGCATTATCGCTCACGACCCGAATATCGCTTTGTAAGAGCGCTGCACTAGTGCCTGAGTAGGCAGAAAGAAAAGCAATGCCCCGAACCTCAATGAAAATCAAAAGTATTCTTGTCGCTAATCGAAGCGAAATAGCCATTCGCGTCATGCGAGCAGCGAGTGAGCTTGGTATTCGTACTGTTGGTATTTACTCCAACGAAGACCGGTTTGGTTTGCATCGCTTTAAAGCAGATGAAAGTTACCTGGTAGGCGATGGAAAAAAACCAATCGCCGCTTATCTAGATATACCCGCGATCATCGAGATCGCTAAACGAGCCAAGGTCGACGCCATTCACCCCGGTTATGGTTTCTTGTCGGAAAACCCTGACTTCGCGGAGGCCTGTGCTCAGGCAGGTATTGTCTTTATTGGTCCTAAGCCTGAAGTTATGCGGGCACTTGGAAATAAGGTTTCAGCACGCGCTCTTGCCGAGCAAGTCGGTGTCCCCGTAGTGCCCGCCACCAAAGCGCTTTCCCTGGATATTGAAGAATGCCAGCGACAGGCGGCGCAGATTGGTTACCCCCTAATGTTGAAGGCGAGTTGGGGTGGCGGTGGACGTGGCATGCGAGCTGTGGAAAAGGAAGTTGATCTTGCTCCTGCCATCGAAGTAGCTCGCCGCGAAGCTGCCGCCGCCTTTGGTAACGATGAGATTTATCTTGAGAGGATGGTCGTCAACGCCAGACATGTTGAAGTACAGGTTCTGGGCGATATGCATGGCAATGTGGTCCACCTGTACGAGCGCGACTGCACCGTACAGAGGCGTAACCAGAAAGTTGTAGAACGCGCTCCCGCACCTTATCTAAATGAATCCCAGCGTGAGAGTCTGTGCCAAGCAGCATTGAAACTGGCGGCAGCCATCAAGTATAGCCATGCGGGTACCGTCGAGTTCCTCATGGATGCGGATACGGGTGAGTTTTACTTTATCGAGGTAAATCCGCGTATTCAGGTAGAGCACACAGTCACCGAGGAAATCACGGGACTTGATATCGTCAAGGCACAGATTCGTGTGAGCGAGGGCGTTCGCTTAGGACAAGATGATTATCTACCTGCTCAACAACACATTCGCCGGTCTGGCCATGCTCTTCAGTGTCGGGTGACGACCGAAGACCCTGAGAAAGGGTTCAGCCCGGACTACGGCAAACTTACAGCTTACCGGAGTGCTGCTGGTGCTGGCATACGACTTGATGCAGGTACGGCTTACACCGGCGCAGTAATCACACCGTTTTACGACTCGTTGCTCGTCAAGGTGACAGCCCGGGGGCATGATTCCGATGAAGCGATTCGCCGTATGAATCGGGCGTTGCGTGAATTCCGTATTCGTGGTGTCTCAACCAACCTCCAGTTTCTTGAAAATGTTATAGCCCATCCGCTTTTCACGCAAGGGAAATGTACGACCCGCTTCATCGATAACACGCCGGAACTCTTTAAGTTTAAGAAACGCCGTGACCGAGCATCGCGTCTGCTCACCTTCGTAGGCGACGTGACGGTCAATGGAAATCAAGAAATGAAAGGGCGCAGTCGGCCAAATCATGGATTTGGCAAGCCACAGTTACCCGACGCACAGATGTGCGACATGTCGCTGGCTCCTCCACCAGGAATGCGTGACAAGCTTAAGGAGTTGGGGCCCGAGAAATTTGCTCAGTGGATGCGCAATGAGAAACGCATCCTTTTGACCGATACAACGATGCGTGATGCCCACCAATCTTTGTTTGCTACCCGCATGCGGACGGCGGATATGGTTGCTGTGGCTCCCTATTATGCTCGTTTTCTACCTGAACTCTTTTCACTCGAATGCTGGGGGGGGGCCACCTTCGACGTGGCGCTTCGTTTTCTCAAGGAAGACCCGTGGGCGCGACTTTCAAGGCTGCGCGAGGCGGCTCCGAATATCCTGTTCCAGATGCTGTTGCGGGCCTCGAACGCAGTTGGATATACCAACTATCCTGACAATGTGGTCCGCTATTTTGTGCAGCAGGCTGCAAAGAGCGGCATGGACATCTTCCGCGTCTTTGACTCCCTAAATTGGGTCGAAAATATGCGGGTTGCAATGGATGCAGTCATCGAGTCCGGAGCTGTCTGTGAGGCCGCGATCTGCTATACGGGTGATATCTTTGATCCGAAGCGCTCCAAGTACCAGCTCAACTACTACGTTGAACGGGCAAAACAGTTAGAAAAAGCAGGAGCCCACATCATCGGCATTAAGGATATGGCCGGAGTCTGTCGTCCCGCCGCAGCCGGTGCCTTGGTCAAAGCGCTAAAAAACGAAATTGGGTTACCGATCCACTTTCACACTCATGACACGAGCGGCGGTGCTGTGGCTAGCGTCCTTGCTGCCGTCGAGGCTGGTGTCGATGCGGTGGATGGTGCCATTGACTCCATGAGTGGTCTTACTTCCCAGCCTAGCCTCGGTGCCATCATAGCTGGGTTGGAACACACTGAGCGAGATTCTGGTATCAGCTATAGTCGGATCGCGCCTTTCTCGCGCTATTGGGAAGGGGTCAGGCAACTCTACGCACCCTTCGAGGCCGATATTCGGTCAAGCACTTCCGACGTGTATCGCCACGAAATGCCGGGTGGTCAGTACACCAATTTACGCGAACAAGCACGATCGATGGGCATTGAGCACCGCTGGAATGATGTTGCGCAAGCCTATGCAGATGTCAATCAGCTGTTTGGTGATATCGTCAAGGTTACTCCTTCCTCCAAGGTGGTTGGTGATCTGGCACTTTTCATGGTCGCCAATGGATTGTCCCCCGAAGATATTATCAATGAAGAGCAGGAAATCGCCTTCCCAGAGTCGGTCATTGCAATGATGCGAGGGGAATTGGGTTACCCGGCAGAGGGTTTTCCCAAGAAAATTCAGGCTCGGATTCTGAAAGATCAACTGCCTATTGAGGGACGTGCTGGAGCGCACATGGCTCCGGCTGATCTTGAGAGTGAGCGTCGACTGGCGGAAAAAACTGTCGGTCATCATGTCAGCGATAGCGACCTAGCCAGTTGGCTGATGTACCCAAAGGTATTTACCGACTACTCCCACCACTTGCGGAAGTATGGAGATGTGTCGGTGTTGCCGACTCAAGTTTTCTTCTACGGTCTTTCAGAAAAGGATGAGATTTCGGTCGATATTGATCAAGGGAAGACGCTGGTAGTTCGCTTGGTCGGACGGACAGAGGCCAATGATGATGGCGAGGTTCGTTTGTTCTATGAGCTGAATGGTCAACCCCGCCCGATAGTGGTTGCCAAGGAGGGCCTAGACTCTCGGAAGAAGTCGCGAATCAAGGCAGAGGAGGGGAATCCTGCGCATATTCCAGCTCCCATGCCGGGAGCTGTTGCCACCGTCTCAGTAAAAGCTGGTCAGAAGGTGAGCAAGGGCAGCCCCTTGGTTTCCATCGAGGCTATGAAGATGGAGGTTGCAATTACGGCTGATCGCGACGGCAAAGTTCTTCGTGTGCTTGTGAGTCCGGGAGACCTAGTGGAGCCCAAAGACCTTCTGCTAGAGGTGTCTTAAACGATGCTTAACCACGTCAAGAACCGTAAGGATAACTTTTCCCAATCATCGCCTACCGGAGTGCATTCAGCACTAAATAAGGAGATAGGGAGCAAGGTATTCGGATTCAGTTTGTCCGCTTTGGCGTCGAGCGTTAGCATTCGTGCCCGGCTGGCGGTTATGGTCGCTTTTTCGGCGATTATGCTTGCGTTAGTAGGAATGGCGGGCTGGAATGGAGTGTCGCAGGTCAACTCCTCCCTCTTCCAAGTACTCAACGAAAGCCTACCGGCCGCTGAGATACTTGGTGGTTTACGCCTGTCTCAAGTGGTTTCTGTCTCTGAAACTCGTGCTGCTATTGCCTGGAACTACGCTCTTTACGACGGCTTGCAGGACAAGACCTCGGCCTTGGAGGAGGCCAGGAGCTTCTTCACGATGCTGCTGAAGAATAAGAAGGACGCTGAAATGCGAGCCCAGAAATACTTTGAGGCTTATTCAATCCTTCCCAAGGCTGGTGATGAAGCAGAAACCTGGAAGGCGCTACAGGTTCATTGGAGCAACTATAAGAGCGTCGACGCAGCGACAATTCAAGTGCTCTCGCAACTCGCCGAAGCGAACAGTTGGCCTCAAGTTGGCGACTTGATTAGCGCTTTGCGTGAGCAGGATGACCGGGCAATGCCACCCATCCAAGGGTTTGAGGCGGAATTCAGTAAGTTGACTGAGATATATGAACGCCACTCAAGTGCTATTCGGGACGAAGGAAGTATTGTTCGAACCCAGGTGACCCTTGTCATGGGTGTCATCTTCGTCATTGCCCTGGCAGGCTCAGTAATACTCGGGTGGATAACAATTATGAGCGTTGTCGGGCCGTTGGATCGGATGCGGGCGGCCATCGTCGAAGTTGTCGACACTAAGCATTTCAATAAACGGGTTCAGGTCATGGGGAAAGACGAAATGGCCCAGACCGCTGTGTCCTTTAATCATCTTCTCGATAGCCTTCAGTCTTCGTTGCGTGCCATCCTTAACGATTCCAACAAAGTGTCGGATGCAGCAAAACAAATGGCTGTTTCCGCCACCTCGCTCCTGTCGCTCTCGATCAAACAGAGTGGAGCGGCCGCCGAAATCGCGACGTCGGTCGAGCAAATGAAGGGGAGCATTTCTGGTATTTCCGACACTACGTATCAAACGGTCCTTAAAGCCAAGGAGTCTGGTCTGGCTGCTAAGAAAGGGGCCGAGATCATTCGCAACAACGCAGAGGAAATGGAGGATGTGGCGAGAATTGTTCAAAGTACCGGCGACTCCATCGAGGGAGTAGGTAAGCACTCCAATACTATCTCCGCAATTGTCCAAGTCATTCGGGACTTGGCCGAGCAAACGAACTTGCTTGCCTTGAATGCAGCTATTGAGGCAGCTCGTGCCGGAGAGAACGGTCGGGGTTTTGCCGTTGTTGCAGATGAAGTACGTAAGCTTGCTGAGCGGACAGGGGGGTCTGCTAGGGATATTGACAAAATGGTTGGTGCCATGCAGGCAGCTTCCCTAGATGCAGTCCAGAAGATGGAATCTGTTGTCGAGCAGGTGCATGTTGGGCGGGATCTGTCCAGTCAAGCGGTTGAGCGGGTCCAGTTTATCGACACGCACGTGACGGAGGTCGTCCAAGCTGTCCAGCAAGTTTCCCAAGCTATGGCAGGACAGAGCAGCGTCGTTGCAGGGATACTAAAGAATGCAGATGACGTTGCTCAGATGAGTAGTGAAGGTAGTTGTACGGCCGATCAGGTCGCATCTGTTGCTCGTGGTCTTGAGGTTTTGGCAGAAGGGCTGCGGGCTAACGTCAGCCAGTTCAATGTATGAGCGATCCCAAGGAAACCATCGCTAATCATTCTCTGTCTGCGCCAGAGAAAAAGCACCGTCGATTCTGGGTCGGAGTGACTGTCGGCTTGGGTGCGTTTGCCGCAATTGTCGAGGCCACGATCATCAATGTTGCTCTACCTGAGATAAAGCAACAATTTTCCGTCAGCCATGATCAGCTCCAACTCCTCGCAACGGCGTTCCTTGCATCCAGTACGGTTTTCATGTTGGTAAGCCAATGGGCAGTGCAGAGTTTCGGTAAACGCCGAACCTTTGAGGTCACAACATGGATTCTTCTTTTTTTTTCGGTAGCAGCCGCCTGTATGCCTGTGGGTTGGTTCATTCCTCTGGCTCTTTGCAGAACTGTTCAAGGCATGGTGGCTGGAGTCATTCAAACCTTGTCCATTGCTATTCTCATTGGTGTCTATCCGGCTGCCGAGAGAGGGCGAGCCATGTCTTCTTACGGTCTCGGTGTCGTTCTTGCCCCAGCCATCGGCCCCGCTCTGGGCGGCGGCTTAGTAGATATCTTTGGATGGCGTGCGGTTTTTCTGCTTACCGTACCATTCTGTGCTGGCGCCCTAATCTTGGCGCGTTATTGGCTGACAGATACTGCAATGGTGGAAACCAAGGCTGATACGCAGGATTTTGACTTCATTGGCCTGATGCTTGTCCTCAGCGTTTTCTGCACGTTACTGAGTGGGCTCTCTTTCATCTACGAGCATTCAGTTGTAACGACCGTCCTAATTCTCTTGGTTGGTGTGGCGATAGCAGCCATCTTCGTGAGACGGGAAATGTTACGTCCCAATCCGCTCATCAACTTCGGGCTGCTACGTTACCCAGGGTTTGTTGCGGCGATCTTGGTAGCGACTATATATGGGGTTGGTCTCTATGGCTCCACTTACTTGGCGTTGCTGTTTGCCCAAGTAATTGTCGGCATGGGGGCGTTTGATGCGGGCAGTCTTCTGATTCCTGGTGGGATAGTCTTGGCAGGTGTGCTGATGTTCTCCGGAAAGATCACTGACAAGGTGCATCCCAGACTTATCACAGTGATTGGTCTTGCTTGCTTTGCCGGCTCTGCCATGCTGCTAACGACTTGTACTGCATCCACCACTTTTTGGTGGATTGCAGCCTATCTCGTAATTGGGCGAATCGGTCTTGGGCTCATCATTCCCGGTCTAAATGTTGCCGCCCTTAAGACTGTCCCGCATCACCTCGAGCTCTCGGCAATCACTCTCATTGGCTTCTTTCGGCAACTAGGCGGAGCGTTTGGCGTAACTCTATTGGCGCTCCTCGTGGAAAACCGTGAGCGAACCTACAAGGCCGGTGGAGTTTTTGGTGACATCGGTGCATGGCTAATTGCCCGTCATGGGTTTGCCGAAGGGTTCATTGTGCTAGTCGTCGGCTACGGCGTAGCAATCGTCGCAGCAAAGAGGATGCGACCAATAAATAATCCAGGGGCCGTTGCAGCGGTCACCTCATAAACAAATGGCTAATCTTTTGATAAGCGAGGATGAGTATGGATCAGAAACCGCGGATGCCAACAATTTACTTGTCTCACGGCGCAGGACCATGTTTTTTTGTTGATCGCTTACCTGGATTTCCGGAACGATTCTGGGATAATTTAAGAGCATATTTGCAATCGATTCCATCAAGAATCGGAAGAAAGCCGCGGGCCGTCGTCGTTATTTCCGCACATTGGGAGTGCCTCAAGCCGACCCTGCATTTTGCTGAGCAATACCAACTGCTATATGACTATTATGGGTTCCCGGCGGATGCATATAGTCTGAAGTATTCGGCATCGGGGGAACCTGAGGTAGCTGCTAATCTCCAGGCGCTACTTGAGCGTGCTGGTATTGAGTGCGGAGTTGAGCATTCGCGCGGGCTTGATCATGGCGTGTTTGTTCCACTTAAGCTGATTTACCCTGAGGCAGACGTGCCTGTTGTCCAGATATCGTTGGTCAAGTCGTTGGACGCCAAGGTTCATTTGGCGATGGGTCGTGCCATTGAGTCGATCCGAGATGAAGATGTCCTCATCGTCGGTAGTGGCTCCAGTTATCACAACCTAAGCTCGTTTTTTTCCCAGCATCCGTTAGCAAATAAAAGAGCTGAGCAATTTGACGACTGGTTGGAGAAGGTTGTTCGGGATCCAGAAGAGTTTCGAAACGAGCAGCTATTGCGGTGGAGTCAAGCCCCTGGGGCAGTTGAGTGTCACCCCCGGAGCGAGCATCTCATGCCTCTGCTGGTTGTTGCTGGAGCTGCGGGCGCCGATGTCGGGCGGAACGTTTATCGCGAGAAACTATTCGGGAAAGTACTCTCGGCTTTTCACTTTGGAAACGCCTGAGGCTTAAGCTAGCCCACTCCATTTTTTTACTCGATACTCGACTTGGTTTCGAGTTAGCCCTAGTGCGCTAGCGGCTTTCACGAGATTTCCGTTCGCATCTTTGATGGCGGCTCGGATCAACGCGTCGCCGGCGTCCGAATATGTATTCGGACGCCCGGTTCTGAGAAGATTCTCTGCCCAATCGTCCAGGTTCATGGAAATGCTACCGGTCGTTTCGTACCTGTCCATTTCCATGGTCGGGCTAGCTAAAGATCCGAGATCGTTGAGGCCTAACGTGTCTCCCGTTTCCAAAGAATTGTCAAATGAGAAAAGATGCCGTACCGCCAATGGTTCTCCTATCTCGCTGAGGATGATTCCTCGTTCGATGACGTTTTCCATTTCTCGAATGTTTCCTGGCCAGTCATAATTAAGAATTGCCCGGAGTGCTTGGGAAGTGATGCCTGTGACGGGTTTGTCGTCTACATCGCTGAATTTTCGAAGAATATATTCAAGAAGAATGGGGATGTCATCCCGACGTTCTCGCAATGGGGGGATCAGGATTGGGAAGACATTAAGACGGTAGAACAAGTCTTCTCGAAACTTACTTTCCTTTACCGCAGTTTGGAGATTCTGATTCGTCGCGGCTACGATCCTGACGTCGACTTTTTTGGTCTGGACTGTGCCAAGCGGCTCGAACTCCCCAGTCTGAATCACGCGTAACAACTTTCCTTGGGCCGTAAAGCTCAGTGTTCCGATTTCGTCCAGGAATAGGGTGCCGCCGTTCGCCTGCTCGAAGCGCCCCGGACGGCTTTCGGATGCGCCCGTAAAGGCTCCGCGTTCTACACCGAAAAGCTCTGCCTCCATGAGTTGTTCCGGGATGGCCGCACAATTAAGCTCGATGAAAGGCTTGTTCTTGCGCTTGCTGGTGTTATGAAGTTCCCTGGCAAAGGAGCTTTTTCCAACTCCGCTCTCCCCGAGGAAAAGGACAGTCGCCCTGGTCGACGCAACACGTCGGATTTTGTGGATGATATTGTTGAATGCCGCTGATGCCCCTACGATTGAGGAGCTACCAGTGTCGTTGGCTATCTCCACGCAACTCTTTTTGTTTGGGGAGTTTACGGCTGGGTCGGCCTGTATTTCAGCGCGAAGCTCGGATTGACTGCATGGGCTGGGTTCAGGCCTAGAAAACTGCCGCGGCTGGAAGTACTTTATATCTTCGGCTTCAGCCTCTGGCCAGTCTTCAAAAGGGCGTGCTATACATCGGCACTCGTCGTCCCCCATCGCGCGACAAGTTACTTCACGGACGAGGATTCGCTTTCCCATACAAGTGCTCAGAAAACCCGAGCTGTAGCCTATTTCCATCCAGCATGCTGGATCGGGGCCTACACCGTATGCAGACAGATGAATTTGCGCCTCGAAGCAGTTTTTCCATAGGAATTCCGCATAAAGGTGTCCTGACTCAATATTCACCTCTCCGTGCACCATTTCTACACTGACCATCCCTTCAATGGCATGAAGCTGCCCGCCGGCTCGCAAGAGTTCAATGGTTGAGAGGTTTTCTGCTTCCTTCATTTTCAGTGCCAATTCTGCGTCACGGCAGCCTGCGGCATAACCCACCCGCGTCATGAGTGATCTTGCCGTTGCGATCCCTTGCGATTCGATGAGTTCTTGACGCAGGACGTTCATTGATTCTGTGTGCACTAGCACCATGCGGCGGTCGCGCAGCCAAATCAATCCCTCTTCGTGATTGAAGTGTAATGATGCGAGTAGCTCGGGAAGGTCAAATAATTGTTTTTTTAGACTCATGGCTTTTGCCTCTTTTTGGATAATGACAGTAGTAGTCTTGGCGGGCTATTTCGCTGAGGAATACTCCATTACCCTGAACACGAAAAGTAGACTTTTCATTCGATTGTTTCAACCCTCAAAGGTGCTTCTGGATTGTTTTTAATGCTGTTGTTTGAGTTTCTTTGCTCACTGAAATATATCGTGGAGATCGGAGAAAAGTTAAAAACTCGCTGTAAAAACAATTGCTTCAAGAAGCCTGCAGCTTGCTCACTAGTCTCCCTTACTCCAGTAAAGAGCATCACTCAATGCTGGGAAAAAGTGGGCGGGATACCGGTCGTCGGTCAGGGAAGCAATCGCATCAACCGATGAGGCGAGGCCCCTGTCTGGACTAACGACAGCCACCTTGATCCGAGGACTGGTAAGCGCGGCTCCAATTGTGGATATTGCGATCGATTCTTTTGCTCTGGACGAGATAGGTTCGATTAGTTCTACACCTGAGCAGTCATAAACGACATATTTAAGATTATCGAACCGCACGTCACTTTGCCAATCTAGTGTTGCATTAACTCTATCTTGAAATACAACTTTCCCGCGCATCTGAACTATTACTCTGAAGGCCTCCTAAAATAACCGACACGGCATATTAAGCACCTTTTCTAGAGTTGCATATTGTTCTCAAAACGACCATATTCTTAACTGTACTCCAAGGTAGATTTACTCATGGGCTATCTTGAAATAAGCTTGGCTGAGGGGGCTCGCCTGCAGTCAAGTGACCAACGATTTCCAGTCCGAATCCACTGACGCTCGGGAACCGGTGCTGGTTGCCCATGACACGTATTTTTTGGACATTCAAATCGCGCAGTATCTGAGCACCGATTCCGTAAAGTTTGGAATTCCATGGCATCGGACGGGGCATCCCTTGATTAGCGGATTCAATCATGGCGAGCAGTTCCGATTTTGTTTCGTTGCGGTGCAGGATAATAAGTACCCCCGCTTCGGCTCGTTCGATTGCCTTCATCGCCTGCCCGAGACTGAAACTATATGGCTGGCCAGTAAAATCGAAGCAATCGAGGCTGCTCAGAGGTTGGTGGACCCGGACAAGTACTTCATTCGCAGACAGCAGGTCTCCCTTGCTTAAGGCAAAGTGAATGACGTCATTGACCGTGTCCTCATAAGCGTACAGCTTGAAATTTCCGTGGGATCCGATGAAATCCCTTTCAAGCAAGCGCTTGACCAGTTTCTCCTGTGCGCTGCGGAAATGAATCAGATCGCGAATGGTTCCAATCTTCAGGCCGTGAACCTTCGCAAATTCGAGCAGTTCCGGGAGTCGTGCCATGGTTCCGTCATCGTTCATGATTTCGCAGATTACCGATGCAGGTTCATACCCGGCGAGACGAGCCAAGTCGCAGCCAGCCTCGGTATGACCGGCACGCACTAATACCCCCCCATCCTGAGCCATCAGTGGAAAGACATGGCCTGGTTGCACAATATCGTGACGGCTCGCGTTACGGGCGACGGCAGCCTGAATCGTATGAGCTCTATCATATGCAGAGATTCCTGTCGTGACGCCCTGCGCAGCTTCGATAGAGACGGTAAATGCAGTTCCGTGTGGCGTGCGGTTATCGTTCACCATCTGAGATAAGTCGAGTTGTCGACATCGCTCCTTGGTCAACGTCAAACAGATCAGTCCACGGGCATGTTTTGCCATGAAGTTGATCGCCTCCGGCGTAATAGCCTCGGCAGCGATGACAATATCTCCTTCGTTTTCACGATCCTCTTCATCAACCAAGATTACCATTTTGCCGGCACGCATGTCGGCGATGATTTCTTCAATAGGTGCAATGATCAATTTGAGTTCTCTTTTCCCTGTATTGGGCGGTTTTGTCGAAGGGCGGATTAGAAGTTTCTATTCTTGGTTGAGGTAATTTGGGCATACGCAGAATGGTTGTGGATCGATTCGAAGTTCTCGACTTCGACCACATAGGTCGTGATGCGGCAGTCGGTTGCTAGCGCCTGAGCCACGTCCCTGACAATGTCTTCGACAAATTTTGGATTGTCGTAAGCCTTTTCAGTAACGAATTTTTCGTCTGGCCGCTTTAGGAGGCTATAGAGTTCACAAGATGCTTGGTCTTCGGCGATCCGAACGAGGTCGTCGATCCAGATTGGTTCCGACGAAGAAACAAGCATGGTGATGGTCGAACGCTGGTTGTGTGCTCCTCGCTCAGAGATCTTCTTGGAACATGGGCATAGCGAGGTGACAGGTACGATGACCTTCATCTTCTGGATAAATTGCCCAGTAGAGTTAATTTCACCCATTAAACTAACCTCGTAGTCTAGAAGACTAGTCACACCTGAAACTGGGGCTGACTTTAAAAGGAAGTATCTGAAATTCATTTCAATGTGCCCGGACTCGGCCTCAAGGCGCTTTACCATCTCCCGCAGCATTTCTTCAAAGTTTTGTACGGAAATCTCTTCGGTTTGCCGATTGAGAATTTCAATGAAGCGCGACATGTGCGTACCCTTGAAGTGATGCGGTAGGGCAACGTTCATATTAAAGGTGGCAACGGTGTGCTGAACACAGCCATTCCTATCGAGAATGCGCACTGGGTGGCGTATATCCTTGATTCCTACCTTATTAATAGCAATTTGGCGCGCGTCCGCGTAACCCTGGACATCGGGGACAGCGAGATCGGTGTACTGAGCACCCATGACTTTCCTTTTCGGCGATTAATTGAACTGGTGCATGCCAAACAGCTTTAGGCCACTTTGTATTTATAAGGAGCTGAGCGCTATGTACCGGCCAACCCCGCGTGAAAAATTTTTGCTGCTGGGGTGAGAAGCTCGCCTCTATGAGAAAGGCGAGTCTGGCCGTGGAGTGTTAAGCAATAAACAAGCCAGTCTTTGTTAGTGCTAATTGGTGCGTTGCATTGGTTGCTAATGTATGAAAATAACAATGAGTTATGGAGATATTTGCGCTGTAATTTGTGCATTGCACAACGCTGTGTCGGAAAGGTTGTTTCGAAAATTCGTTATCGATTTTGGTGGGGGGTGCCGGAATTTCTGAATTTTATTAATTTTTCGCGATTCAACTTCAGGGGGGGCTTTTCGGGGACTGGAGGGTATGAGGCGAGGCTTGGAAGGAAGACTTCGGTCAAGAGTAGGTGTTGGTGGCCGAGGTGCCAAGATGCACGCCTTGCCCATAGGGTTGGGTTAGAGGTATTTGTATTCATCGCCTGTTGATATAGAGGATGGCGTCGATCTAAGCGCGCGTACTCGATCTTTATTTTCCGGAAACCGGGGTGGGTGAAAAGAATCGATCCGAGAGGGCTGTTGCCTAGGCGTGCAAATCTGCGCAAAAGGGGGCCACGACGAATCGATGGGTGGGTCGTGCGGGCAAAGATGATTGGAGTGTCGTCCAGTTCCAGTAGGACTTCGCGAACCCAGACTTGTCGGCATGATTTTGGCAGGTGGCAGCATTCGTCCTTGTTGGAGGCGGTTGGGCCGGACGCTAGGACTCGAACGCGAAAGTTTGATGATGTTGCGAGGCATCGCTTAGTAATAGAGGCTGGCTCAAAGAGCCAACTGGCAATTTGCGGTGGGACTTGGCTGCAGATTAAACGTGGGTGCCATAGTTTTATTTTCATAGATAGTGCCTAGTGTTGAGCGCGGTGTGGGGTGGACTCGAATGTCTTCTGGATGCGGGTTCTTTGGGGGGGCTGGATAGGGCGGCTTGTGCTTGTTCTGGCAGGTTAGCGGGGGCTTTTGATTGTGTTTTGAAAATTCATAACCGCCTCATTGGGGTTGTGTTTTTTCGGAAATTAAGCATCCTGGCTGCGTCTCGTATTTCTTGATTGTTTGTCAAGACGGTACGCCAATGCGTTGTATATAAAATGAAATTTGTAAATCCGTGGAATTTGTTGCTCCTATATTAATTTTGGCATTGTAATTGCTTTGTATTGATTCTCGAATGGCTTGGTGGTGATTAGATAGGGGATTTTTCCCTGCAAGGGTAATTTGAGAACACTACATAAAAGCCAAATTAGCTCGACACCTAGTCTTGCTTGCCTGCGCAAAAAACAGTTGCGATAGGTGAGGGGGCGAAGCGGTATGTCAGCGGAGATTGGGAGGAGGAATATGCACGAGCGCGAATCGATGGAATTTGATGTGGTGATCGTTGGTGGAGGGGTTGCTGGCTTGGCCGCATCAATAAGGCTCAAGCAACTCAATGCCGCTATCAGCGTTTGTCTGATCGACAAGGGCGCTGAAATCGGCGCCCATATTCTTTCTGGTGCTGTCATGGATCCTCGCGCGTTGAGCGAGTTGATACCCG
>Ga0316604_10001865_pt1 | contig 17395 bp, 14 predicted proteins | sample OWC_soil_day20_C_FD_207650 | JGI IMG/M metagenome (GOLD analysis project Ga0316604, IMG submission 207650) | Wetland soil microbial communities from Old Woman Creek delta, Ohio, United States - OWC_soil_day20_CT | ecosystem: Environmental > Terrestrial > Soil > Wetlands | place: USA: Ohio... | reverse complement strand
AATGCTATTTAGAAAGCATCTCGTTAATTTTCTTTATATATTGATCTGGTACTGACATATCAGTAGTATTCAATTCCCAATCATGAGTTACAAAGTCGTGGTAACTTAGAATGTATGGATGAAGCTGATCAGCCCAAGCTTGATAAGAACCATTTATATGAATGTTGAATTCAGCAGGCAATAACTTTATATCTATTTTTTGATCTGCAAGAGCTAAGGAGAGTGCAAATTGATCTGTGTAATATTTGTGCTGTCCTAGTTTGCTCCATTGATCATTGGAAAAAAAGGTATCAGTAATTAAGTTTGCATAGTACAGCCAGGCATTTCTTAACTCTTTGACATATTTTTTGGGAATAAAGAGAACTGCACTATTAGCATGAATTTTCTTTTCATCATCTGGCATTGGCAGGTTAAAGCAGTTATATAAATATCGCCATTCATGAATGTCAAGCGGATCCAACAATGAATCGCAGCGGCGGAAACTCTCGGATGATATTTCTGAGGTGAAATCCCGTGTAACAGCAGTATCGCAGTCTAATGCCACTAAAACATCATAATCTTCTTCAATTTCAAGCATTCTAATTTTGTTGCAGTGCCTTTGTAATTTTGGGTCATAAGGATTAACAATCTTTACCTGTACGCCCATAGTTGTTAAGATTTCATAAATATTTTTATCTACATTATCAACGAAATTTGCTAATAATTTTGCCTCGGCTAAATTACCTCCAAACTTTTTTATCGTTTTAAATAAAGTAATTATTCTAAAGTGGAATCTTTCATTATTTTCCCCAACACAAGTAATTAATAATTTTGTCAAAATCTCACCTCCCCGGATTGACAATGTAACTAGGAACAATATAATTTTTAAAAATAGATAACTTTAGTCACTATATATATGATAATATGCAACCCTCATGAAGAGTATACTGGTGGACATTTGACTTTACGCACATATGAGAACAATGAAATTTCAAATAGTATTGTGAAGTAAATGAAAAGTGAAAAATGATAAACAGTAACAAAAGGAAGAAGCTTTTAATATCATATTTCGTAGTTCATTTCTCGCTGAAATAGGCGCAAAAGCCTTGACATAGCTAGGCAAGGCTGCAATCGGAGTATGAGAATTGACAATGAAGAGTTTTGAAATAGTGCTAAAGAGAGTGATTACTATCATTCCATGAATAGAGGTGTTTTACGATAAGACTTTTGATTCTGAATCATTTTCCCACAATTTTCCCTCCCAATACTGGTGGGGTACTTAGGTATTTTCACCTTTACAATCAGCTGAGCAAATATTACGACATTACTTTATTATCTCAAAAATATACCCCAGAGGTGGAGAACGTTAAATACTCTGATACATTTAGAGAATACAAAATCCCTACAAATGAGATTCAACATGAAATCGATAAAATGTTGATGAGTGAAGGTATCGGACCACGATTTTCAACCCATGCTGCTTTAAGTTGTTCATTAATTCATGAGCCTCCAACTTCATTCCTCGAATATTTTAATCAGTTCTATGAAAATAGTGATATTATCATTCATGATTCTCCTTTCATGCTTAAATATGATATATATTTTGGCTTGAAAAAGAAACCAAGAATTTACAACAGCCATAATCACGAATCAGAATTTGCTAAACATGTTTGGTATGGCAAGCGCTCGCATGAATATGTAAATTATGTTACACAGCTAGAAGAAATTCTAATTAAAAATGCTGCAATGGTTTTTGCAACGTCAGAGGAGGATCGAGAAAGCTTTTTAAAAGCCTTTTCTGTTGATAATCATAAAATTAGACTTTCACCAAATGGAATCAATCCTGAAGAATGGCACAAGAGGTTAACATTGACTAATCCAAAAGTAACAGTCTTTTTCATTGGAAGTATGCATGAACCGAATATAGAGATTGTAAAATTTATCGTTTATCAATTGGCTGAAAAATGCGAACACATCAATTTTATTATTGCTGGCCAATGTGGTATTGGATTTTCTAAAATAAATATTCCAAATATAAAAATTCTAGGTGAAATTGATGACAAACAGAAATTAAAACTTTTTTCAGAGGTAGATATTGCCATTAATCCCGCATTTTTTGGTACAGGAACAAAAATTAAAACGTTAGAATTTCTGTCTGCTGGGATCCCATTAATATCAACGGACATAGGCGTAAAAGGAATAAATCTTGCCAAAGGAACACACTATTTTCATGCTACACATGAAAATTTCGCTTTGACATTAAACGAGGTTTCAAGAGATAAAAAACGATTAGAATCAGTCGCCTATGATGGTCAAAAATATGTAAACCAACATTATTCTTGGGAAGGTATAGCTAAAATGATGAAAAAGCAGATCGATGCTTTGTATATGGGTACACCTAACGAATATAATTCTTTTCCTTTGAATAACCCTACAAAAAAATGAAAGGCTTTGAAGAGCAAGAAAGGGGTTTAGTTCTATGGGACCTATTAAAAGTATTTATGAACTACTCTCAATTGTAGAAGGTATTGAAGGGTGGCTGTCCCCATGTGAACAAATTGCATTATTACATTTACCTTCAATGGTTGATCACTTATCAGGATCTATAGTTGAAATCGGTTCATATAAAGGAAAGAGTACAACTGCATTAGCTCTTGGAAGTTCTTTACTAAGCACGAAGAAACGTCCGATCTATGCCATTGATCCATTTGTTGTACCCCCTTATGATTTTTTTGAGGATAATATAAAGAAGCATGGGCTAGGGGAATTTGTCATTCCGATAAAAAAACATAGTTTTGAAGCTTATGATGATTGTCCTGAATCCATTTCAGCGATATTTATAGACGGTGATCACGAGTATGCAAGTATCAAACATGACATTATTCATTATGTACCAAGAGTCTTAGTGGGGGGATTAATCGCTTTTCATGATTATTCCGAGTATTGGCCTGGAGTCATTAAAGCCGTAAATGAACTATGTAAAAAAAATGAATTTGAGTTTGTAACAATATATGACAATTTGTTGTTTATACGAAAACTGTAATTTAATTAGAACGTTAAGTTCTACAAATTGAGTGACTATTTTAAAGAGGTGATGGTTACATGGATTGCACAATAGAGCAATTATTTGAAACATTTCTACCGATATATAGAAAAATAGGAATTTCAGAGCTTGTGGATAACCCGGGTTCTAGAAAATGCTTTATGACGAAGTTAAGAGAGATATGCGCCAAGGAAGAAATGAAAAGTACTTCGATTGTGACTTGCACAAATAAACCTCATTGCATTGATAATATATTTCAAAACTATCAAAACCAAGTTTGGGGGAAAAAAGAACTTATAATCATTTTAAACAGAGATGATATCGATATTTATAAGTGGGAAAAAAAGGCGGAGAGTTATAAAAATGTTTATATCTACCAAGTGCCGCAAGAGAAATCCTTAGGGTACTGTTACAATTTTTCTGTTGAAAAAGCTAATTATGATTATATTGCAACATTTGACGACGATGATTATTATGCCCCCAATTATTTAACGGACCTAATGCATGCGTTTTTATACACGGATGCTGATATAGTTGGCAAACTTACATATTATACTTACCTTGAAGAAAAACGGCTTCTTATACTTCGGAATCCTTTTCAAGAATATAGATACTTAGATGATAGGTTATCTTTCTTAGATGGAGGTAAGAAAATTATAAAAAGAAAAGTTTTCGACCAAGTTCAATTTCGAGATATCTCCAATCTAGAAGATGTATTTATGTCTCGAGATTGCATGAAAAAAGGGTTTAAAATATTTTCAACCGATAAATATAACATTACATACATGAGAAATGCTAATAAAGATTATCATACATGGAAAGAAAATGATGATAAAATATTATCGTGGGGATGTTCCATTATTGGCCAAACCAACGACTATAAAACAAGTGTAATCATCTAAAATACATTAATATAAAACAAGGAAAATCAATGAACGAAGTTGAAATGTAAGATATTATGGGTTTGTACAAAAATGGGAAAGCAGTTTCGATTATTTAAGTCCAGAACTGGAAAGCCGGAGGTGAATTCTAGTTGCAGGAGTTAATAAATGTAAGAGTACATGACTATTATTGGGATGAAGATCTTAGTTGTGCAGTAACAACACTAAAAATTCTATCTGAATTATTCTATACTGAGCTGCATCCGCAGGTCGTAGAAGCTGCATTTGGGTTAAATGCTGGCAGATTTGGTTCTCAGTGCGGTTTAGTTGAGGGAGCATTACTGTTTATCGGAAGCTATGGAAGCTATAGAAATATGAATAAAGAAAAAATCACAGCCATATGTCATGAATTTTGTCGTAAGTTTCAAGCACATTTCGGCAGCCTATTATGTAATGAATTAAGAACCCAAGGGTTCAGCCCAGGTAACCCTCCACACCTTTGCGAAAATATCACTAAACAGGCTGTTGCTTTTTCTGCGCAATTCATAGTAGAAGAAATGGGAATGGCTTGCTAGATGGCTGGCTTTGATAATAGTAGAGATGGTGGGACAATGGACCTGTCCCCTTCCTGATATACTTATTATTCTACAGGCTGGGGATAAGCTGTAATGAATTTCATAAGATTATATGATATACTATTGAACAAAGAAATATTCGTTGGTCGATGTTTTTAATAAAGTTTTATTGGCAGCAATATAGTGAAAATAAGGTTTAATGAGAGAGAAGGGCGTATAAATGGATTGTGCACTAAATGATACACTCATTCATTCCATACAAGCTATTGGCAGAAAATATGCAATCAAACGAATTGTTCTTTTTGGCTCTCGAGCAAGAGGTGACAACAAGTCAACTAGCGATATTGATCTTGCAGTGTACCCTTTGCCAGAATTTAAAAGTAAAGGATATTTCTCCAGTGAAATTGACGATCTTGCAACACTTTTCAAAATAGATGTAATATTTATAGATAATCATACCGATATAAAATTATTAGAAAATATAAAAAAAGAAGGTGTGGTTATATATGAGCGATTATAAGCAAAAATATGAAAGCTACAAGAATGCATTGACCAGACTAAATGATGGAATTATGAAATTTGACCAGACAAATGATTTGTTACGGGATGGCTTAATTCAACGTTTTGAATTCACCTTTGAGCTTGCTTGGAAAGCATTGAAAGCTATTTTTGAAGAGGAAGGACTTACAGGTCTTAATTCTCCCAAAACAGTATTTCGTGAAGCTTTCTCCGCAGGACTTATCGAAAAAGATGAATTGTGGCTTGCAATGTTAAGTGATAGGAACACAACTGCACATATCTACAATGAACAATTAGCAATTGAAATATGTACTAAAATTATCAAAGAATATGTATGTGAACTTGACCAATTGAAAGAACAGATTAAAATGAGAATGGGTATATGAGTGGAGAGTTTAAATGCTTACAAGAGCAGAATTTATGAGATACTTAGAAACGCGCTGTCATCATAGATAGTGTGTTTTTTATTATAGGCATAGCGGCTTTTGGCTGGTGGGTACGATGAGGTCAATGCATATCTAGTTGCTCGTTGGTGAGACTATGAGCAGAAGATTTATTTACAATTTAACCTTCTAAGGTATGGGGGGATAAGATGAAGCGGATACCAATGTTCGAAGAGATGTATGACCTGCAATCAGCAGCTGATGCAACAGGCCGTGAATTCTGGTTTAATAACGTGGTTTTTTCTTATCAGTGGTGGTTATTAGTGGCCGTAGCCATTATTCCCTATATAGTCTGGTGGAAAATTGTTGACCGCAGAAGACTTTTCGAAATAACAACCTACGGACTACTCGTAGCGTTACTGAGCGGTTTACTCGATGCCATCGGTGTGGAAACGGATGCATGGGATTATAAATACGACCTTATCCCTTTGCTGGATGTGTTCATTGCCTATGATATAGCGGTATTGCCAGTCAGCTATATGGTTATTTATCAGTATTTTACAAAGTGGCAGCCATTCATTATTGCTCATATTATCCTTGCATTTGTATTTGCCTTTGGTGCGGAACCACTTCTGATGTGGTTAGATATATATCAAATGATACAATGGAAACACATATATTCTGTTCCAGGATACTTCTTCCTTGCCATATTTCTTCGCTGGGTAATGGGGAGATTGATGAAAAAGAACCAATCTCTATAAGGAGAAACCAGCCAGGTACGAGTTTTTCTCAAATTTAGATTTATTCAAAAATACAACGTTCTAAAAACAGACGTTGTATTTTTTGTTAAACAATATAAAACAAGGAAAATCAATGAACGAAGTTGAAATGTAACAGTTATTACCGCACCAAAATCTTGTGAAAGCAGAAGATGAAAAAGACTAAAAAATTGAACATGTTTTGAATAATAGAAGGTGGATGTATTTATGAGTATAGATATTACAAAAGAACGGGTAACTAGGATATTCAAATATTTAGAAGCGTTGTATCAACATCGTAATCCAGTGAAAAGGCAAATCTCTGAGCAGCCTTGGGTACTTTGGTTAGATAGTCTTACAGACCATCCGAACATCAAGTTTTCTCGAAGCTATTCCATCGTAGAGCAAAAATCATCTATCATTAAGGTGAAGCGTCCACAGGTTTCCGTTGCTCCAGAGCCGCCTCATCATCTGAGGAATTGGATAAAAAATGGGTGGCAGGACCCTTTCAAGGAAGTAGAAATTCTTGAATCCATCAATTTACCCAGTGGTGAAGATACGATTACCATTTTTTTTATTGATGATAAAGAACGTATAGAACAGGTAGCAGAATGGACTTGCCGACGTAATGTATGGGCGGCAGCGGAATGCCCAGCTCGTGAAGTAATGAAGGTATATGAGCGAATTTATGATTTATATGTTCTTCTTCAGAAGGAGTCTGAAAAATATCGGATTGTCTTAGGGGATGGTATTCTTAATTGGCGGCAGCCAGAGGGAGGAATTCATCATCCTATTTTATTGCAAAAATTAGAATTGGAATTTGACTCTGCAAATACTGAGTTTTCATTTGAAGAAACGAATGACGCTCCAGAATTATACAGCGCGCTTTTTGCCTCATTGGAAGATATAGATGGAAAATTATTAGCTTACCACCGTGATGACATTGAAAACAAAAATTACAGTCCTTTGGGAGAAGAAGCAACAGATTCATTTTTCAAGAGATTTATTAGTCAATTGTCTATTCATGGTGAATTTATCATGAAGGACAATGTGGAGGGAGAGCTTGATTCACCACGCATATTTAGAAGGCCCTGTATCTTTCTTCAAGATCGCAGTGGTGGCTTGTTGGTTACGATTCAGTCCATTATTGAACATATCCAACAAAATAATGAATTGCCTGGTTCCTTGCAAAGTATTGTTGGTATTAGTCAACCCAATAAAGAGGACTTATCTGCGCAGAACAGTCAGCTACAGTATCATGAACCAGATAACATTTACTTTGGAAAACCAGCCAACATAGAGCAAATCAAGGTTGCTGAAGTTTTAGATCATAATTTTGGGGTCTTGGTTCAAGGACCTCCTGGAACTGGTAAAACTCATACGATCGCTAATTTATTGGGTCATTTGTTGACACAAGGCAAAACTGTATTGGTAACAAGTCATACAACCAAAGCTCTACGGGTATTGCGGGAAAAAGTAGCGAAAGAACTACAACCATTATGTGTCAGTGTTCTTGATCGTGATAGCCAAAGCCAGGAAGAAATGAAAAACTCAATTGAGAGCATCGTTTCAGAACTATCTACCATCAATGAAAACGAATATATCCGTAAAACTGATGATTTGCAGATAAGAAGAGACTGGATTATTAAGCGTATAAAAGATCTCCAGAAAAACCTAATTGATGCAAGATCTATCGAATTTCAAAGCATCGTAATTGCCGGAAAAGAGTATTCGCCCAAAGATGCAATTCAGATTGTTTTGTCGGGAAGAAATCGTAATGATTGGATACCGGGAACGATTGAGCCTTTTTCGCCTGTTCCATTATCCATAGAAGAATGTAATAAGTTATATGAATATACCTATACACTTTCTACTGAAAATGTATCAGCTATTGCCTCAGCTTTACCTTCTTTAGAATGCTTACCTTTTGAAGATGATGTTGCCTTATGGATGGAACAAGAACGAGAGCTTCTTCATATGGACTATCGTACCGGCGAAGAATATTGGAATGATATTCTCCCGGATTTTGAAGATGGCTATTATCTAAAACTTCATGAATTGAATCAGACTCTTTCCTCTTCTGTTGAAGAAATAGGGGAAGCATCTGATTGGCATAAAGCAATACTGCAGGCTGGTTGGAAAGGAAAGGCCCATCGGCAAGTGTGGGACCAGCTTGTGAGTGATGCAGATCAATACGTAACGAAGCATGCTCTTTTCAAAACGCAAATATATAAATACCAACCTCTCTTTACTACAAAGCTTGAATTTCACCAGCATATGAATGTTGTAAATGAAATCATTGCTCATCTTGAAAGCGGTGGTACACTAGGGAGATTGACCCTAATCATACACCCTTCCTGGTCAACGTTTCGCAAGAATGTAACTGTAAATAACAAGATGATTAGTACTCTTGATGAGTTTCAATTCATTAGAGAATATATGATACTTCAACAGGATCGATTAGATTTAATACAACGTTGGAATGGATGCATGAGTGATTGCAGAGGTTTACTTCTACAGTCTGAGGAAAATATTGAGGAAATCCTTCCTCAAATTTATCCTGTCATTTTACAGAGGCTAAATTGGTATGATCAGATATGGAAAAATCACCAGGAAAAACTTATAGAAGTGGGCTTGTCATGGGAGTTACTCTTGACAAAACAACCCATGGTAACAGGACAATCAGCTGAATTTATTCGACTATTTCAAACCATTTGCGGTCCGTTGAAAGAGTGTCTTACTTCTCGTTCGAATCGATATCGTCTAGAAGAAATACAGCGATCGTTATCAAAAGTTGAGGCATATATAGATTGCTATTGCCATAGTAAGTACGCCGATATTGCAATCGCTCTTCGTACCGCGATTCGGAATCGCAATGTACCTGAATATCGGCTTGCTATTGCTAATTTGCATCATACCATTGCTATGAGTGAGGTAGTCTTGCAACGTCAAGTACTATTGGATAAATTGGCTGTTTATGCCCAGGAATGGGCAACCCAGATGCAAGAATTTAATGAGAATCATGTTGCTTCTCAGCCGCCAGGTAATGTGGAAGATGCCTGGCTTTGGAAGCAGCTACATCAAGAACTATTAGCACGGGCCAGTTTGTCCTTGGATAGAATGCAAGAAGAATTGGACCTGCTAACAACTGATTTGTATGCAATCACAAATCAGTTCATTTCAAATCGTGCTTGGCTGCATCAGAAACGAAGAGTCAAATTGAATCAGCAACAGGCATTAGTTGGTTATCTGGATGTTACGAAGAGAATTGGGCGCGGCACTGGTAAGCGTGTTCCAGAGCTGCAAAAAGAAGCAAGACGGTTGATGTCAGAGTGCCGTTCGGCAGTCCCTGTTTGGATTATGCCATTAACAAGAGTCGCTGAAACCTTTAGCCCAACACAGACACAATTTGACGTTGTCATCATTGATGAAGCAAGTCAGTGTGATTTAATGGGATTGCTTGCGCTGTATCTTGGTAAAAAAGTTGTTGTAGTGGGTGACCATGAACAAGTAAGTCCATTATCAGTTGGTCAAAATAGCACGATAATAGGTAGTTTGATTAGCCAATTTTTGCAAGGAATACCCAATGCTATTCTTTACGATGGCAAAGCATCTATATATGATCTTGCCCGTCAAAGTTTCGGAGGGATTCTTTGTCTTACAGAACATTTTCGCTGCGTTCCAGAAATCATTCATTTCAGCAATAAGCTTTGCTATAATATGGGGCTAAAACCCTTGCGAGAATCAAATTCTTCCTATCTAAAACCAGCGACGATTTCTTATCGAGTCACAGGAGCCTCGAAAGATGGAAAAATAAATGAACAAGAAGCAATAACGATTGCTTCCTTGATAGTTGCCGCTTGTAAGTTGCCTGTATATAAAGACAAAACAATAGGAGTCATCACCCTATTAGGGGATGAGCAGGCTCTGTTAATCGACCAACATTTGCGAAAACATCTTACTGATGATGAATATACCAAAAGACATATTATTTGTGGTAATCCAGCTCATTTCCAAGGCGATGAACGAGACATCATCTTCTTATCTCTTGTAGATTCTACGGTTAATCCACCACTAGCTATGAGGGCAGACGGGCCAGATGGGATGTATAAAAAAAGATACAATGTTGCAGCTAGCCGTGCCTGTGAACAAATGTGGGTTGTCCATTCTCTGGATGTAAACATCGATTTAAAACCAGGGGATATTCGACGAGAATTGATTGAACATGCCCAAAATCCTTTTCGGGCTGAAAGAGAATTAGAAAGTTTAGCAAATGCAACAGAATCACCTTTTGAAGAAGAAGTATTAAAGAATTTAGTTCATAAGGGATATACAGTAGTTCCTCAATGGAAGGTTGGCTATTATCGAATTGATATGGTTGCGACTTGTGGCGATAAAAAAGTGGCTATCGAATGTGATGGAGAAAAGTACCATGCCCTTGATAAGTTAGCAGAAGATATGGCACGGCAAGCAGTATTAGAACGGTTAGGATGGAGATTCATCCGTATTCGCGGAAGTCAGTACTATTTAGACCCTGAAAAAACCATGGAAGCCGTCTTGGCACGATTGAATGAACTCGAAGTATTTCCTAATCATGTGGAGAAAGAAGCAGATATCTCTCAAGATAGTGAGAGCGTTCAGAGCGTTATCCGGGATGCCGATTTATTGCGCATCACCTGGTCCAGTGATGGAGGAATTTCACCGATTGAGGTAATAGAGCCAATTGAGCCCAGAGAAATTCCAGAAGCTGCTCCTGCTAAAGAATTAATGGCAACTAAGGTATCGGAAGGGCTAATGCTTCTTCTTACATCAGGAAAACAAGATAATGAGCAATGGATTAGAACCCAAGGGCATAAGGCCTGGGATCGACTTGCTGCATGGGGTGCGGAGAATGGGAAACTCAATGCAAAATATATTCTTTTTGCACAAAGGCTTAGTAAAAGCATAATGAATGTAAGTGAGATTACATTTTATCAGGCTGCCAAAGGTAGGCAAATGATGGAGAAGTGCATTCTACAAGGCTTTTCAAAAATTGAAATATAGTCTTTAAAAGTAGTCTTTAATGAAATAACCCTGAGTCCGATTGGACTCAGGGTTATTTCATTAAAGGCAGAATGCAAGGGAAGAAATCAAGAAGACAAAATAAGGTTACAAAATGAACTAAGACTTCATAAGATAATAGGAGGGACTTACTAATGCTCTGTGTGAATATTGCATAGGTTTTACAAATGTATTCTGGGAGTTAAGGGAGGTCGATGATTACTGCGTATTACACTGCTTATTTTGGTGCTGCTTTTCACTGCACCACATTGCTTGTACGAAGATAACTACGAAGTACCCGTGGAGTATGTAGCTCCCATAGAGGAAACCGTAGTTGCGGAGCCAGAGCCTCGATATCGTGAAGTTGTCATGGAAATCTCGTACTACACCGCAAATGATGAAGGTATGAATGGTCATGGAATTACCGCAAGTGGTACTAGGGTAAACGAGGGGCGCACAGTAGCAATGAGTTCTAGGTATGCCTTGGGAACTAGGATATGCATAGATGGACATTGGTATGTCAATGAGGATCGAGGTGGTTATATTGTAGGCGATAGGGTCGATGTATACGTTGCAGACAAGGAAAAGGCATTGAGACTCGGGAGGCAGAGGAAAACGGTGAAGATCGAGGAGGAATGACGATGAGAATTCACTGTGGTTGGACTGAAGAATGAACAGGATACAAGAATACTGCGACGTCTGCATAGAAATTTCTATGCAGACGATGAATTTGTGCACGGTATTACATTGTTACAAAGGTTGTGCATATGGAACATTTTAAAAATGATTATGCAAATTTTCCTCGGAGGCGTAATGTTAATGGAAGAGTCAGAAGAACAATGAAAGCAATCATTATCACAGCGATTTTTATCCCAACCATATCACTTGCTAATCCGTAAAGAAAAGGAGATATCGCTCCTGAACCAATGGTTGCTGTATAAAAAATAGCAAACGCCTGCTTGCATTGTTCGTCAGAAACCAATTCCGGAACACTGCCATACAATACCGATGAAGTACCATTTAATGCAACGCCCAGAATAGGCGAAAGCAGAAGGACAGGCTCTAAGGGAAGAAACAGTATTCCTAAAATACACAAGGTTGTCACCATCTCCGTAGTCACTACCGTTCGCAATATACCAAATTTCGTAGCCAATTTTCCACATATATATTTACCAATTGCACCTCCTGCAAATACAAGAGACAATGCGAAACCAATCAAACTAACCTGTGCACCTTTTTCTTGCAATAAGAATGGAAAAAAAGTAAGGAATCCCATTCGAGTTGCACTATCAATCACTCCGATCATCGACAAGGACCAAAAGGACTGATTTCCCTTCCACGCAAAACAGCCAAGTGTTGCTGTCTCTGTTTTTCCCTCATTCGTTGAAGAGTGCTGCCGAATGTTTTTAGTAATTAGAAAAATGACAATTACACTCATCATACCAAGCATACCTAAGAATCGACTTGCAGTCATCCAGTCATATTGGGCAATTAGCAGGGCGGTCATGCCCGGTAATAGTAATTTACCAAAATCTCCAGCTACATTAAAAGTACTAAGAGCGGTTCTGCGTTCCGCTTTATCAGGATAAGCACTCGATATTAAGGAAGACGATAAGGGATGCTGAGTGCTTGAGCCTAACCCGCCAATTACTAATAAGCAACTAACAATAATTGGTGCTGCTGCCCAGCCGAGCATGAAAACGGCAGCACTGGTGAGAATCGTCCCAAGGAGCAGCAATTTAACTTCGCCCATACGGGAAGCTAAAAAACCTGCTGGTACCTGAAATCCTGCCAAGGAACCAGAGAACAATGTTTTTAGAAGACCAATTTCAGCAAAGGTTAAAGAAAACTGAACTTGCCAGATTGGGAAAAAAATGTACAGCATGTCACTAAATCCATCATGTATCAGATGAGCAAGACATCCTGCAAATAAGACTTTCTTACCCTTTGTCATTTTTTTACTGTCACAACTTTTATTCATTTTTGTTTTTTACCTTTCCTCTATGCATTGATGCTACATAGATGATAAATACTCTGATAAACCACCATTGATATTGGCATGCTCAGAAATTGCCATTAGTAACGTACGCATTGCCAGCGTAAAGGTCTTATCCTTATGAAATATTACCGAAAAATCAATCTCTAACTTTGGTGCATCACAGAATTCATGAAGGGTCCCATCTTCTATATGAGAGCGAACCAGCACCTCTGGCAGTACGCCAATACCTAACCCATTCAAAACAGCCTGTCTAACTGCCTCAGAATCGCTATACTCTAAAATAGGTATGATTGCATTTTGCCGTAAGTAAGGATTGTATTTTTCCCGATAGACACTGCCTTGTTTTAAGGCAATAAAAGGCTGCTGCTGCAGAGTATCGCCATATGTATCGAGAAGACTCGCATGGGTAACCCATAACAATTTCTCGGCTACAACATTGAACTGCAGAATTCTGCTGTTTGAGATTTTGTCATGTACCAGCGCTAAATCAAAACTATTATCTAAGATACCTTTAACGGTAATCGGTATATTGAAACAATGTTCAATACTAACTGATACATTGGGAACCCGCTCTTGAAACTCTCGCAAGATGGGGGATAGTGTATGCGCTGCCACAGCAGTACCAAGACCTACCTTAATCGTTCTATCATGGGAAAATTCCTGTACTGTTGCTCGCGCTTCCCCATACAATAACAATAGCTTCTCTGCATAAGCAATAAGACGTAATCCTGCTTCTGTTATATATAGTTTTTTACCGACCCTTTCAAACAAGAGTACCTCGAAATGTTCTTCCAGTGCTCGAATTTGAGCTGTTACTGTTGGCTGACTAAAATTGAGCTGTTCTGCCGCTTGTGTTACATTGCCTATTTTTGCAACTAAGAGAAAAGTTTGTAATAACCGTATATCCATCCAATTGCCACATCCCCGATTTTCACTTTGTACTTATTGTAGTATAATAGTTGCTTCCTGACAATTGATCATCTGTCTGACCTTTTCTCTTTCTTAATGATACCCTTCTCTTACTCAAAAGAGAAATTGAATATATCTATTGCATCAATAGGCTTTTTTAATTAAGCAGTAAACAGGACTGAAGAATAATTATATTCTCCAGTCCTGTCTTATAGAATTATTAAGTTTTCTTTTGCAGATCGCATTGTTTTCAGCATTGATTAGCCTATTTCTACATGATAATCCTTCAGCCAACTATTGATTTGTATAATACGCTCTAACGGATTTATATTGAACACGTGAGTTAATGCAGGGGCCTTTTCTTCAACGATGTCTTTAATCGTGGGGACGTTAAGAAAGGGTTGAACTGGTGCATTGGGATCATTTAAGATTTCTAGTACTAATCCTTTTACGCCCTTTACATAGTCAGGATGCTGAGAGGTGGGGTAGCCGCTTTTTCGGCGGTTACGGGCATCCTCTGGCAATACATCTGCAAAGGCGCGACGTAAAATTCCTTTTTCGATGTTATCAACAAATTTCATTTCCCACGGCACATTCCAAGCGTATTCTACCAGGCGATAGTCGCAAAAAGGCACCCTAACTTCAAAACCGGCAGCCATGCTTAACCGATCCTTTCGATCTAATAGCACTGGAAGAAAACGAGTCAGATTCAAGTAAAAACTTTCACGCTGTTTTGCTGCCAGAGCATTTTCCCCTTTTAAGCGAGGAACCTCTGCAATAGCTTCTTGATACTGCTGTGCAATATATTCTTTAAAATTGATCTGCTCCAGAACCTCAGGAGATAACCAGGAAAGTATTGTTTGGGCTACTTCTATTTTCCCAAAGGCAGCAATCCAGGGAAAGGTAGATATTTGCAGTAAATCTTCACTGCCAAACCAACTATAACCACCAAAAATTTCATCGGCAGACTCTCCCGATAAAGCAACAGTTGCATCCTGTTTAATTGCTTTGAACAGACGATACATCGAAGTTTCTATTTGACCAAAAGCAGGATAATCATGGGCATACATAGGAGCCAAGATGTTTTCTAATAGCTCTGCAGTATCCACGGTAATGATGTGATGCTGGGTCCCAACATGTTCGGAAACACGTTTTACCCAAGGCGCATCTAGGCTTTCATGTATGGCGCTAGATACGAAATATTGCTTACTATCTTCGAAATCAACGGAATACGTGTGAAGCTGCTTTCCTTCCCGTTGAAATTCTTTGGCAGCTAACGCTGTCAATCCACTTGAATCCAAGCCGCCTGACAATAGCGTAACAATAGGCACATCGGCAATCAATTGCCGTTTTACAGTATCTTTCAGCAAGTCACGAATATGTTCCGTGGTACTTTTCAAGTCATCTGTATGGGGTGCACTATGCAAAGACCAATACTGGGTCATGTGTCTCCCGCTTTGATTAAAAATTGCATAATATCCTGGGCGAACTTCATAAACGTCATGGAACATACCGAATCCTGGCGTATGCAGTGGAAAAACATTAAACAGTTCGACTAATCCTTCCTTGTCTATCTTTGCCTTGACCAGTGGATGAGCCAGTAATGCTTTAGGTTCTGAACAAAATAAGACGGCACTGCCGCGCTGTGCATAAAATAAAGGCTTCACACCCATATGATCTCGCGCTAAAAATAAATGCTGCTGACGATCATCCCAAATGCCAAAAGCAAAAATACCATTTAAATGAGAAACGCAGTTTTCCTTCCATTCTAAATATGAATGCAATAGTACTTCTGTATCTGATTGCGTACAAAAGGTGTGACCGAGTGCCTTTAGCTCTCTTTGTAATTCTTGATAATTATAAATTTCTCCATTAAAAGTGATGGCATAGGTATAGTCACCTGCTTTATACACCATTGGCTGCAGACCACATTCTGGATCAATTACGCTAAGACGGCGATGCCCGAATGCAGCCCGAGTCGAAAGCCAAATACCTTCTGCATCTGGGCCGCGATGACGTAACGTGCTGTTCATCTTTTCCATGATTTGTTTTTCTTGGTTCAAATCTTTCTCCCAATCAATCCATCCTACGATTCCGCACATATAATATGAACCTCCTAAATTCATAAACTGTAGTTTAACAAAAACCATAACAAATTACAGATCAATTACATATATTGTCCGCAAAAATCTTTCGAAAATACAAGTTATAATATGGCGGTATTAACGAATAAAGAGAAAGCGAATTTCTATAATTTCTCGAAAGTTTAAAACGATTAAAAAGGAGATGGAATTTTGGGTATACGCCAAAACCCTATCAAGGTAGGAATAGCCGGAACGCTGGAGAAATATAGATTTAGCGGCTATCGGGGTTATGTGCATGATGGAGCATTGAAGGATGCAGCTTCTTTTGCGGAACGGCCCTAAGTGTCCTTCTGAGTGTCCTTCTAAACAACAAAAAAGCGAGCGTATGTACGCCCGCTAGGAGTGGATTCGTTATTATCGTAAGGTAAACTTGTTGTCTCTAGGATGCCAGCCATGTTTACCAATGAATATTTGATCGGTCGCCATGTCATGACCATCTTTATTGATATCAAAAGTTAAGGTATCTCCTCCTCTTATTTTGAAATCTAATCCATCAATCCCGCGTCCTGTGAAACGGAAGCGAATGGTGTTACGGTCACGGTCTACTTTAACGAAATCACCATTTTCCAGATTTTTCTCTTCAATGCCGTAAAAGCGTCCGTCTGTACGAATCACGCCAGAAAATACATGCTGCTTACGAAAGTTAGTTGTTTTCACATGAAACTCGTCATTTCGATCATGCCATACGGATAGGCTGGAGGGATTTTGTGCTGGACGGCCCTCGGAACGGTCACTCCAGGCAAAAGCGGTTCCAGATAAGGTGACAAGGAAGCAGGTGAGTAGTGCGAAGCAAGGTAATTTTTTCATATGTAACATCTCCTTAATCTCAGTCTGATATTACTATATTACAAAACTTTGACAAAAATATGACAAGGGAAAGAGAAAAGCCGCTCATAATCTATCTTATTTATAGATTATGAGCAACTTTTCTGTGGATTTGGCATAGTAGTGAAATAGGGATTAACAACCTGTCCCATATTTCTATGTAATTTTTTGGGGGGGACATTTCCTATGTCTTAAAAGCTATTCAACGATTATGTCCATTGGTAATTGGATTGTTCTTGTAGCGGTAATGAATCAATCAATGTATTCCAATTGGCACGAGCCGCTTCTAAAAACGTATCATTATTCTCGTTGTAAAAATTCATACTGGCTACTGCATTTG
>Ga0316604_10001864_pt1 | contig 17403 bp, 19 predicted proteins | sample OWC_soil_day20_C_FD_207650 | JGI IMG/M metagenome (GOLD analysis project Ga0316604, IMG submission 207650) | Wetland soil microbial communities from Old Woman Creek delta, Ohio, United States - OWC_soil_day20_CT | ecosystem: Environmental > Terrestrial > Soil > Wetlands | place: USA: Ohio... | reverse complement strand
AAAGTTGAGTATAAAAATGTTGCGGGTCTTCCATGATCTGATCCGTCAGGCCCATCTCGACCATGCGACCGTTTTTCATCACACACGTACGATCCGCCAGCATGCGGATCACTCCCATATCATGCGATACCGCAATCATGGCAACCTTGAGTTCCTGCTGAATTTCCTTGATGAGATCCAGCACTCGGGCCTGCACCGAAACGTCCAGACCGGTGGTCACTTCGTCCAAAAACAACAAGGGCGGATTATTGGCCAACGCTTTGGCGATCTGCACACGTTGCTGCATTCCGCCGCTGAACCGGGCCGGAAAATCATCCATTCGGGCCCGTGGGATTTCTGTTCGTTCCAAAAGCTCCGCCGCCCTGGCGCGTATATCCCCAAAGTGGTAGATTTCTGCCGTCAACAATTTTTCCGCAACATTCCCTCCGGCTGTGAAATGAGGTTTGATTCCCATCAAAGGATTTTGATACACCATCCCCATCAAATGGTTTCGAATGTATCGTTTTTTCTGCGAAGATACCGTAAGAAGGTTCAGCGTACCCGCTTCATACTCCGGCATATAGACCTCTCCGCCGGTTGCTGCTTCATCAAAGTACAGGCAACGCACCAATGTACTCTTCCCCGAGCCGCTTTCCCCTACAATGCCAAGAATTTCACCCTGATCCAGAGTCAGACTCACATCGGAGCAAGCAACAATCGACCCGCAACGAGGACATTGGTTCACGCCGGACTCCGGTCCCGTCAACCTTTCACAATCCGGGCAGGCGTCGCCGTAGACTTTCGTCAGGCCGCGCACCGCTAGCACTCGTTTCATGGTTTTCTCAGCCATCTTCATTCCTCCGTCTTGCCGCCTTAAGTTGGTCGCAATGGCTGCTGTCCGAGCAAACATACATTTTGGCCCCACTACCGGCCTGCAAAATTTCATTCATGTAGGTTGACGAAGAACCGCAACGGATACAACGACAATCGGTAAAATCCTCCACCCGGAACCGGTGATCGTCAAACTCCAGGGGTTCTACCAACGTATAGGGCGGCACGGCATAAATACGCTTCTCCCTTCCGGCGCCAAACAGATGCAAGGTATCCGATTGGTTCAGCTTCGGCACGTCCCAACGGGGAATCGGCGACGGATCAATCAGGTAACGCCGATTGACCATCGACGGATATCTCGCCCCAATCGTAATTTCTCCCCACTTCACGATATTCTCATACAGGAAGACCCACATCCGGCTATAGTCCATTTCCGCATGCATCTCTCGTGTTTTTGCCATACTGGGTTCAACGAACCGCAATGGCTCTGGAATAGGAACCTGAAACACAAGGATCTGATCCCGCCGCATCGGCTGTTCCGGTATGCGGTGACGAGTTTGCACAATAGTTGCTTCGGCTGTATTGATCGTGGTTTGCACTCCGGTGGTCGTCTGCAGAAAGTCGCGGATATTGACCGCGTTGACACCGCCGTCACAACCCTGATCAATAACTTTGAGAACATCCGCAGGTCCGATGATCGACATGGTAACCTGCAGGCCACCGGTGCCCCACCCCCGGGCAATCGGCAATTCCGGCGAAGCAAACGGAACCTGATAGCCTGGAATTGCAACCGCTTTCAATATTTTTCGTCGAATCTCCCGTTTTGTATTTTCATCAAGAAAAGCAAAGTGATATCCCGGTTTTTTCACAAACGCCTCCAGATCCAACACAGCTCTCATTCCCCCATCCGTTGCGACTTGCGCAGGCGATCCAGCGTGGACTGGAAGGTAACATAGTGGGGAAGTTTCCAATGCGCTACAAAACCCGAAGCTTCAACTCCGTCAATGTGCGTAAGAACAAACTCCTCGTCCTCCGCCGGTGCTTTAACAGGAGCGCGGCTCCGCATACAGCGGTCCAAAATCCCCATCGACAGCGCTTTTAGTTCGTTATGCCCAAAACAAAATCCATAGCCAAGAGTTAGTTTTGGCGTGCACCCTTTCTCCCCCTCCGCATACTGCGCGATGATTTCGGCTTCCGTGACGAGAACCCGCCCCGCATATACCGTTTGCACACCGTCAGGATGAGGAAGGTACAAAGGCACCGTGCCAATCCGTAATTCGCCCAAATAGGGGTGAATGTCGCCATAGCCCCGAATCGAACTGTAGGCGAGCGCCATCATCGCACCGGTCTCCCCTCTGGCCAGCGTCTGCAGTTTTGCAGAACGCGGCAGAGGAAACGGCAAATTCTCGCGGGTAATATCCGATGGAGCGCCTTCATTGCTCTCCACCTCTTCCAGCAGTCCTTCCGCGCGTAAAAGATCGACCACTTTGGCAAACGGCGCGGAATCGCCAACTCCGCTCGGATCGATTCCCAGCTTGCTCAAAAACGTCTGGACCGATGCGCCTGTTTCTTCCAGCAGGCTGAAATCGATCAACCGCAACGTATAATCTCGGGTAGGCCCCAAGATCTGCCCGCCCGGAATATCCTGGAACGCTCCGGATATCCGGCGAATCACTTGCATGTCGGTTGTATCCACCGGCTTGGAAATATACCGTCTGGGTTGCGTAGCCCGGTAAGCGCGCACGATAAAGGAAGCTTCCACCGAGTCCCCTTCCGCCTGCTTCAGGGCCAGAGCCGCAATATCCGGTGCATACAGCGCACCTTCGCCCATTACCTTGTCCACTGCCAATCGTTGTTGTTCACGAATTTGTTTCACTTCTATCGGCGATGATTCACCGCGCAGTCTGAAATAGTCCACGAGTTCACGGGAACGCCGGATCGCGTCCTCGCCGCCCGATACCGCCACATAACCCATCAGCAGCTTTCCTCCAGATCAATTCGGACCGAGCGGGGCAAGGCGCAAACCTTCCCTGCGGCGTCCACCAATATTACGTCCACACCCAGCGGAAATTCGTTGTTCAGTTCTTTGACCGCCTGAATATTCCTCTCATGCAGCCCTCTCAGCCCAACCCTATTCGTTGCTTCAATCCCCGGTCCCTTCAAAAGAAGTGCGGTTTCCGCCTGCGCCTCTTCTGTAATCGATTCGACGTTAACGATAAGCGTACTGCTTTTTTCCGGAGAGGCTAGGCTACCGCGATTAAACCGCTCGCACTCGGGCCAGACGTTCCCGCCCTGCACAATCAGATAATCCGCACGGCAGTTTTCCTCTCTACAGGCACCGGTATTCAGCCGGATATACCGTTCCCATTCTTCGTTGTAAGGAATCAACCCAAAAGTCGTAGCTTCATCAAGCAATGTAAATGCGATGGCCGCCGTATGGCGATGAAAACCCCTCGGCGCATTTAAAGGCGGAAGAACAAGTTCCTGCATGGTTCCCGGACGAGCCATCACATCCAGCAACACCCGAAATATTTTCTGCGTATCGAATACTTTGTCAAAAGAAGATTCGATCACCGAATTCATTATGCTCCCTCCATGACGTCGAAACGTACGCGGCTGGAGGCGATCAGCCCATCCTCTGCAGCGCGCCTGCAGAGCACTCGTTCGGCTTCCTCCGCCAACGTCATCGTAATAATGTTCTTTTCCGGCAACTCCAATTGCACGGCTGCCGTAATGACCGCATGGCAAAGCGCCCGCACCGGTTCATTTCCCATCGCAAATCCATGCGCCAACAACCCATTCACCTTTACGGCCGCCTCTGTAAGCAACACTTCGCCTGCATAAAAAGGAGTCTGTCCGACACTGTCCCTGACCTGCATCAGCATCAGGCAAGTTTCCGGCGGAGACACTACCTCCACCTCATGAGTACGGGAGATATCCTCAGCCAACCCTTGCCACAGCTTTTTATCGCCTTCGGCCAACAGTTCCTGCAATTCTTGAAGTTCCATTGTGTCACCCCCGCTTCGAATGATCTCAAATAATTCTTGCCCGTATCCACGAAGATATGTAATCCACACCGGACACCATTGCCAGAATCACCACCAGGATCATGGTCATGTCCGGATATTGAAACAGCCGCATACTGGTAATCAGTTCAAAACCGATTCCTCCAGCCCCCACAATTCCAAGAATCGTTGCTGAGCGAAAGTTCAATTCCCACCGGTACAAGCACAACGTTACAAATTCCGGTAAAATTTGCGGAACTACGGCATACACGATGATCTGCCACTGACTGGCCCCAGTCGCCCGTAGCGCTTCCATCGGCCCTGCGTCGATGTTTTCGATGGATTCGGCCAGGAACTTTCCCAACATGCCAACCGAATGAAATGCCAGCGCCAGTACCCCCGGAAAAGGCCCGAGCCCGACCGCGGCCACGAAAACCAGTGCAAAAATAATCTCCGAGATAGATCGGGTCGCGTTAAGAATAAATCGGCTACCCTTGTATAAAAGGGGATGCGGCGAAATATTTTTGGCAGCGGCCAGCCCAAAAGGAATCGTAAATAAAATCGCCAACGTAGTTCCCCATATTGATATTTGCAAGGTTTCTATGGTTGGCCGCACCAAACGGGGAAGCACCGCAGGGTTTGGCGGCAGCATACGGGAAATAATGTCCGCCAATTGAGGCAACCCTTCCACCAGTTCCCGCAGGCTAAGATTGACGCCAAGAGCGCTCCAACCATACAATATCGCCAAAAACAAGGCGATGCCGATATTGCGGGCAAAAGTTCGCCAATCTTCGGGCCAGGGAGTAGCGGGACGCAATGCCAATAGTTCAGATTTACGCATTCACACACGCCGCCTTTGCCCATTCAAATTCCACGTCTTCTTTGCACAGCTCGCCATAGATATGCTCCACATCCTGATCTGTCAGCGCCAACCGCGACTTGTCCACAACGATGACGCCGCCTCGGATGCCTACAATTCGTTGGGCGTATTGCCGGGCCAGCGCAATATTGTGCAGACTGACAATTACCGTGATATTATCCTGTCGGTGAATCTCCTGCAGTATGGTCATCACTCGTTCCGCCGACCGCGGATCGAGGCTGGCCACCGGTTCATCCGCCAGAATGATATCCGGACGCTGCGCCAAAGCCCGCGCAATCCCAACACGTTGCTGCTGTCCCCCGCTTAAATGGTCGGCCCGCTGATGCGCTTTCTCTTCCAACCCGACTCTGCGCAAGCATTGCATACCGAACTCGATCTCCTCCTGCGGAAACAGTTTCAAACAGGTGGACAATACCGGGTTGTGCGCCAAACATCCACACAGGACATTTTCCAGTACCGTCAGCCGTTTCACCAGATTAAACTGTTGGAAAACCATCCCGACTCGTTTGCGGATTTCTTCCAAGTGCTTGACGGTCCACAGAGGAACACCATCAATGATCACTTCTCCGTCCGTCGGAACCACCAGGCCGTTGATGCACCGAAGCAAGGTTGACTTGCCGGCTCCGCTTGGACCCAGCAGTACCACAAACTGCCCTCGGCTGATCTGAAGATTGATTTCCTGCAACGCTGCCGTCTCGCCATAGTGTTTTTGAAGCTTGCGAATCTCTATCATGGTGTTTCCTCCCATCATTGGCATGGGTTTATTTTTTGTTTAAATCCAGATTTAAAATCTTGGCTGTATCGCGAATCACATTGTAATTGGAATCACTAACCGCGTCATATTTTTCCACTTTGCCGGCATAGGCGCTAAGGGCGGCTTGATCTTCCTTATCCATTGCCAGGAAAGCTTCGCGGATCTTAGTTTTCAAATCAGCCGGAAGATCTTTACGATAAGCCCAGGGCGATCCCGGAATCGGATCCGAGCGGAATATGACTTTGAGATTCTGTTCGCTGATTAACTTTTTTTCCATCATGTTGCCGAACGTGATGTCATCCATCGAACCTGCGTCCACTTTACGGTTTTTAACAGCCAAAGCCACTGCGTCATGACCGCCTGCGTAAATTGTGCTCTTGAAGTCCTTCTCCGGGTCGATATTGTTTTTCTTAAAAAAAGAACGAGGAATCAAATTGCCGGAAGTAGACGCCGGGTCCACAAACGAATACGTTTTCCCTTTTAAATCCTGCAGACTATTGACGCCGCTGTCGGGATGAGTAACCACGATACTGCGGTATGAAGTCCCCGAACCTTTGCGGTTTTCCACAACGAATGCTTCCGCGCCGGCCTTGTCCGCCGCCAAAACATAGGAGAAAGGCCCAAACATGGCAATATCCAGTTTACCGGAGCGCATTGCCTCGATCACCCCCGAATAGTCAGTGGCAACAAACAGTTCCGTCTTAAGGCCGGTTTTCTTCTCCAGATATTTGGTGAGCGCAGCATAAGCGTCGCGCGTCTTCTGGGCATCTTCAGCCGGAATGGCGCCAATGCGTAGAACTTTGGGAGCTTCGGCAGGTTTTTCCTGCGTAGTTGTTTTTGGCGCTCCGCCGCATCCTGTGAGCATAACCACAGCCATAACCATCATTACTACAACCGTCATCGCATTTCCCCGGATTTTTTTCATCTGTCATTCCCCCTGCATTAATTTTTTTCCCACTCCACGCTAACTTTGGCATTATCTCCGCGGTAACAAGTCACGCTATATTGACTCAGGACCTCGTCCTGGGATTTTAGTACATTTTCGACCCGCAGCACCGGCAAATTGCGCGGAACATTCAGGGCAGCCGCTTCCTGTGCATTGGGAAAGGAAGCCCGAAAAAGGCAACTGGACCGGTGGAGCTGTATCCCGTAATGTTCGTCCAACAAATCCGAAAGTGAAATGAAATCCATTAGTTTGCCCAAAAACTCCGGGAAAAGGCGGACCGGAAAAAAGTTGGTGCTGGCCAAAAACGGGTTTCCATTGACAGTGCGCAGCAGTTCAAGCACATATACATTTTCCGCCTTGCCGAGGGAAAGTTTTCGCGCAACCTCTGCGGGTGCATTCATTTCCATTGCCCGCAGCACTTGGCTGCCTGGAACGCCTCCAGCCTGGCAGATATTTTCCGTGAAGCGATTTTTGCGGGACAACTTATATTCCATACAATCAAGCAACGGTTTTGCAACAAAAGTTCCGCACCCTTTTTCCCGATACAGAACCCCAATCCGACAGAGCTCCGAAAAAGCCTGCCTGACGGTGTGCCGGTTTACGTGATACGCCTCAGCCAAAGCAACTTCAGAAGGCAACTGCTCGCCTTCCTTTAACACTCCGGCGTCAATTTGGCTCTGAACGAAGTTGATCAATTGACGATAGTACGGCAAGTCTCCATTGCGGTCAATCACGGGTGCCTCCTGTGCGGATGTCTATACAGGGCCTCTATAATATTCATGCCGCCCCCTTTTTTACAGAGAGCGGCATGAATATTTCCTGTTGCTTTTATTATCGCAACCTGACAACATGTTCGTGTTAAGAGAATGTTATATCTATGTAAAAACTGCCGGACGACTCCGGTTGGCTTCTTCTTTTAATACATTCTTAACATCGCAGCTAGCAACTCATGCTATAGTAAAATTATCCCCAAATATCGGGATTCCATTTTGTACAATAATGAGGTGAAACTATGACAACAAGTTTAGTTACAATGCACAAGCAGAAAAAGATCGCCATGATTGCTCATGACAATAAAAAACCGGCGTTATTGGAGTGGGCGCGATTCAATCGGGAACTTCTGGCGCAGCACCTGCTGTTTGCCACTGGAACCACCGGGCAGATTCTGTCCTCGGAATTGGACCTGAACATTCATCGGTTTGCAAGCGGACCTTGGGGAGGCGATCAGCAGGTCGGAGCCAAAATTGTCGAAGGAGATATCGATTTTATTATTTTCTTCTGGGATCCACTCGAACCACAACCGCACGATGTCGACGTCAAGGCCTTGCTACGTATCGCAGTGGTTTATAATATTCCGACCGCCTGCAATCGCGCCAGCGCCGACTTCATTATCTCTTCCCCTTTGATGGGAAAAGAATACAACCGCATCGTCAATGTCAAACTTCCCGGCAATCAGTAACTGCCGTATAAAATTAACATATTCATAAACCGGACTTAACACAATCCCACTCCGTATCTGCCACAATGAACGTAGAATCCATCACTTAATAAATCACGGGAGGGGTATAAAGTGGCATACGGCAACATATTGTTCGTAATCTCCGATACGGGCGGCGGGCATCGTAGCGCAGCCGACGCGATGATCGAGGCGGTCCGGAGAATCGACGGCGACAGAGCCCGATGCTCAATAACTGATTTGTTGCGGGAAAGTGCGGTTCCCCTAGTGAGAAGCGCTCCGGAAATCTATGGATATTGCTCCACACGCCAGATTTGGCTCCATGACTTGTTCTTCCGGTTCACCAACGAACCACAGCGTATTGACCTTCTTTCCAAGTTGGTTTACTCAAAGGCCCGTGAGAACATCAAGCGGGTAATTCGTGAAAACCGCCCTGATTTGGTGGTAGTGGCGCATCCTCTGGCGCTTCGGTTGATGTGCGCCGCCCGCCGGGAAATGCGTGCACAGTTCCCTTTAATCACGGTTGTAACCGATCTGGCGACCATTCATGCATCCTGGGCTTTCAATGAATCCGACTTGTATCTGGTACCGACCCAGGAAGCTCATCAAGCACTTCTGAATCATGGGATTCCTGAATATAAATTAATCTATACCGGCTTTCCCGTACATCCCAAATTTTTTGGTCTGCAAGAGTCGCAGGATCTCATTCGGCGGAAACTGACGCTCAACCCGGAAAAGAAAACGGTGCTGTTGACAAGCGGCGGCGCCGGTGGCGGCAAAATCATGGAATTCGTCGAAGCCATCGAAACCCAGCGGCCTGACTGGCAGACGCTCGTTGTCGCCGGTAACAATAAAGCTCTTTACAATACGTTGAAAAACCGGGAAGCGGCTTTTCCTCTGACACACGTATACGGATTCGTCCACAACATGGAACGCTTGATGGTTGCAGCCGATGTCGTCGCTACCAAGGCAGGCCCGGGAACAATCATGGAAGCCCGTGCACTTCGTCGCCCGCTCGTAGTAACAGGTGCGGTAGGACTGCAGGAAAACGGCAACATTGACTATGTTTCCAAAAATCGCTATGGACTGTTCGCACCGGATGCCACTTCACTGATCAAAGCACTTGATACCTTAGGCGCATCGCAAAGCGATCCTGAGCAAAAGCTGCGTAATACGGTCGTTGAGGATGGAGCCACATGCATCGCCGGCGTGATCCTGGAAAAGATGCAATGGGCAAGAGACCTGCCCGCATAGCAGTAAGGATAAAGCAGCGATTTCCAAGATAAAACAAGCGGCCAGGAAAATCCTGGCCGCTTGTTTTTATATAAGCCATTGCGTCTGGAGGAGGGAATTCAGGCAACAATGGCAGCAGTTGGCGTTGTAGGTTGACTCGTAAAAGAAAACGGCGCCAAAGCAACCCGGTGAAAATGTTCAAACAGCCCTGCTGTGGATCGTTGCGCCAAAGGCAAGGTAATAGCGGTAACCCGTTTATAATCCGTAAGTCCTTTGTCGGTATCCACCGCATCGAGCAGTTCGGCGGCAACGCGGGCATTCCCTACAATGAATTCGGCAATTCTGGAACCTTGCAGATAAATTCCCAGACTATCTACGGCGTAGTTCCGGCAGTATTTCATGGCCCAGCTTTCGTAATCCTGGTGTCCGTTGAACATGCGCCCCCGCGCGTGATGCGGCACACACATGTCCTGCACCAGATGAGCGGCTGCACCTAAAAAGAAAGCCGCTTTGCGGCGATTTCCCTGACGAGCTTCCTTTAATGCACAGGAAAAGTATTGTTGAAACGTATCCAAAGCATTGCCGAAAGGCCAGATTCCCCGTCCGGTATCCGGTTCAAGGTAGTGATCGATGTTTTTCCATTGACTGTCGGCCCAATATCCGCCGCTATTGATCTCTTTCATATAAGTGCTGAAAAAATCCGTATAAGGAATCACCGCATCCTTGGATAGGATCTGGAAGGCTTGCATATTGCAGAAAGCGTGTGTGACGGCAGGCTTGTCAATAAACCGCTGCAATGGAGACGCGCTCACCAACAGCAAATGCGCAATAGGATTCAAGATCTCACCTCCGATTCCACCTTTGGTTTTATTATACCGCCGCTTGTCAGGCATCCCGTTAACACAATGTTACGTGAGGTTAAGGTATTGTAAAAACGAGGTTACCATATTGTTTTTTGAGTTCAAATAAACCATTGGCAGGATTTCGCGTTTCTGATGGGGAAATTTCGAATATGTAAGAAGTGACAGGAGCGTGTTGATAATGATTCGAGCCGCCATTTTGGAAAAGCCATTAACGCCGATTAAAATTCAGATTCTTCCCGAGCCGGATCTGGAACCGGGGGCAGCCTTACTGACGACAATCTACAGCGAGGTGTGCGGAACCGATGTTCACCTCTATCATGGACGATTGGCCGGTGTCCCTTATCCGATTATTCCCGGCCATATTAATGTGGGGCGAGTCGAAAAAACGAATGGAGAGGTGAAGGATGCCGACGGCCAGCCATTGCAACTTGGTGATGTCGTCACCTTCCTTGATGTACACGAAACTTGCCATGACTGCTGGTTTTGCCTGGTCGCCAAAGCATCGACCCGTTGTCCCAGCCGTAAAGTATATGGCATCACCTATGGTCTGCAAGATGGCATCCTTGGCGGTTGGAGCGAGAAAATCTATCTGAAACCGGGAGTAAAAGTAGTCAAGCTGCCAACGGCGGTCAAGCCGGAAGCTTTTATCGGCGCCGGCTGTGGCCTTCCTACTGCCTATCACGCCATCGAACAGGCGTCCATTAAACTTGGAGATACAGTTGTTGTGCAAGGCAGCGGCCCTGTCGGCCTGAATTCGGCAATTCTGGCGCAACTGGTCGGAGCTGTCAAGGTTATCGTAGTCGGCGGTCCATCACATCGCCTTGAGTTGGCGAAGCAGTTTGGCGTAGACGCCGTCATCAACATCGACGACACAACGCCTGAAGAAAGAGTTGCGGCCATCAAGGAAATGACAGCTGGACGCGGCGCCGATGTTGTCATTGAAGCAACCGGATTCCCTGCCGCCGTCAAAGAAGGCATGGCAATGGCGCGCGATGCCGGAACCTACGTGGTGGTCGGCCAATACACCAATAATGGAGACATCTCCATGAACCCGCATCTTGACATTAATAAGAAGCATTTGACAATCAAAGGAACCTGGGGCATCGATCTCAGTCATTTTTACCGTTCGATTCAGGTCATGGCCAAGCATCATGATCGCTTTGCCTGGGAAAATTTCGTATCCGGGCGCTATGGTCTGCATGAAGTCAATCAAGCCATTGACGACGTAGAGCATCACCGGGTAATGAAAGCCGTTATCGACCCCTATAAAAAATAACAAAAAGGCTGCGGCGCTTTCATTTCGCCGCAGCCTTTTTGTTATTTATTTGAGGATAATCTTTTATCGTGACTCGCACATAGCTCCGCCAGTTCGAGCTTTGTTCACCAAAGAATCCAAAGCTTCGACTGAAAAACCCACCGACAGCAACCGGGTAATCAACCCGTCCCGGTTGCGTTCCCAATGAGAAAAAGCCCAACCGCTGCTGTTCGCATCGGGAAACGTCACCAACACGACGTTGATTTCCTTGTTGTCGCAATCCCGGCCAAGGACGGCCGCAACATAAGGCTTGGTAAAATCAACTGCCGACAGCGGCCGTTCTTTCATCATCAATAACCCAAAATCCTCGATTGCCGCCTGCCCATGCAGTACCGCCACCGATCGGTTGAAGGAAAATTCGCGGATCTCTGCCGGAGCCGCCGTCGTTTGGCTATAGCTGCAAGCAATCCCCAAAATACACAGCATTATTAGGATGACCCGTTTGATTTGCGTCAACTCCATTCGCCCCCTCCAACATCAATTGACCTGAGTCTACTATTCGAAATGGTAACGAAATTCTCCTTGTTCTGCCTGAAATGATTTTGCTCATAAAATTGTCTTTGCTAAACAGGTATCGCCCTTCATTTGACGAAGTTTATATATATAATAGTAAATGAGGTGAGGACAAATGCCGAAAATTCAAGCTCACGCCAAACGCCTCAGGATCTATATCGGCGAAGCTGATTCCTGGGAAGGCAAATCACTCTACCAAGCGTTGGTGCTCAAAGCGAAAGAACTAGACCTTGCCGGAGCATCCGTGTTCCATGGTCGTATGGGATATGGCGCCAACAGCCGCATCCATACCTCCAGCCTTATCGATTTATCTGCCGACCTCCCTATTATGATCGAGATCATCGATAGCGAGGCATACATTGAAAAGTTTTTGCCCTATCTCGATTTGATGGTTAAGCAGGGCTTGGTAACAATCGACGATGTCGAAGTCATCAAGTATGACAGAAAACAACCGTCCCAGCATTAATGCCCGACGGTTCTTAAGGAGCGGATCAGTTGGAAGGTGTATTGTTTGTCGCCGTTGGCGGCGGTATTGGATCGGTAACCCGATATTTGGTTTCTCTTTGGGCAGCCGGACGCTTCGGGGCTGATTTCCCCTACGGAACTTTGATTGTTAACGTTGTAGGGTGCTATATCATCGGGCTGTTTATGATCCTAGCAACAGAAAAATTGTTGTTGCCGAACTATTGGCGATTGCTGATTGCAAGCGGGTTTCTTGGCGGCCTTACCACGTTTTCTTCCTTCAGCTACGAAACCCTGAATCTTGTTCAAAATGGAGCTTGGTCTTCAGCCGCCATCAATCTTGCCGCCAACCTTTTCACCGGTTTCTTTGCCACATGGTTGGGCATGGTAACGGCACGAAGCTTCTGACATTATACAAAACCAACTCGCGACCTGTTTGCACATACGCCGCCAAGACTTCCTGCATAAGCGGGAAGTCTTTTTGTTCCGGCAGAATCGACATTTTACGCTCTAGTTCCTTCGCAATGGGTGCATCAACGCAGCTCTATCCCCCGTTTATCTGTGGGGTGAAAAATCAATCCGCAATTGAACCGAACCATGCAAGTTTTCATCTGCCCCGTCAATCTGAAAAAACGACGGTTCTCATTTCGTTATTACTTTTTATGGCGCATTCGATGACGCGTAGAGCAGTGCGGGCTTCCGTCGCTTTCACGGGTAACGGTTCGCCATGGACGATAGCTTTATATATTCCCTGATAGAAAACTTCGTAACAACCCGGGATGGTTTCCAGCCTCGACTTAGCTGTCCTATCTTGCCCCAGCGCAAGTTCCGCATAATACTCCTCTTGATCCCGCCCCCACCGAGGATGACCGGGCCGAAGTCCCTTCTGAAGATCCGGTTGCTGTGAATCCAGGCCATATTTGATCAGGCTGCCTTTGTCGCCATGGACCATAAAGTGCGGTCCCGGTTGTTTGACTACCCAACCGGACCCAAGAATGACGCGCAACGCCCCGTAGCCCAGAATCAAATGAAAATAGTCATCGACTTCCGCCCCTGGTCGCTGCCGGATCAGTTCCGCAAAAACAGTCTTTGGCGCGCCGAATAGCTGTACGGCTTGATCAATAAGGTGTGGCCCCAGATCATACAGAGCACCACATCCCTCACCAGCGTGTTCTTTCCATTTCGCGGATATTTGCGGCCGGAATAGATCGTAATGGGCTTCGTAGATATAAAGATTGCCCAGTAACCCTTCATCAATCACTTTGCGAACCGTCAGAAAATCATTGTCGTAGCGCCGATTCTGGAATGCACTGAGCAGCAGTTTTTTTCTTGCCGCCAGCTTGATGAGCTCGTCAGCTTCCGATACCCGGATGGAAAACGGCTTGTCGACAATAACGTGTTTGCCTGCTTCAAGCGCCATTTTGGCGTACAGGAAATGCGTCGAATTTGGGCTAGCTACCACAACAACCTCGACTGCCGGATTCGCCAGCATCGCCCGAATATCCGGGGTTACAGTCACCCCAGGGAAATCCCGCTGCACAGCATCCGGTTTCGAAGAAACTACCGTCGAAAGAACCAAGCCTTCCACCGATGCAATGAGCGGCCCATGAAACACCGAACCTGCCATTCCATAGCCAATGACTCCGACATTAACCTTTCGCATAACTACCCCTCTTTCTTATAGTAAGAAACAAGATATAGCCAAAACACGCCTACTTCCGTCACCACAACCGTCTTCACTTAAGACTATTATTCGATGTTCACGTCTTCGCCGTTCAAAATCTTCTTCATGTTTTTCATCGGGCACATCTTGCCGCACATAGTGCAGGTATCTTCGTGCTCCGGTTTGGATGACTCGCGATATTTCCGCGCCTTTTCCGGGTCCATCGCCAGTTCGATCATGCGGGGAAAGTTGACCTCGGCGCGGGCAACACTCATGGCGTTATCCCAATCCCGCGCCCCCGGCAAGCCTTTGGCAATGTCCGCCGCATGGGCCGCGATCCGAGCGGCGATAATGCCTTCCTTCACATCCTCCATGTCCGGCAGCCGCAAGTGTTCGGCCGGCGTCACATAGCACAGGAAATCGGCGCCATTGGCGGCAGCGATCGCTCCGCCGATTGCACTGGTTATATGGTCGTATCCAGGCGCCACATCAGTGACGAGCGGCCCCAGAACATAAAAAGGCGCGCCATGACACAACCGCTTCTGCATCATCATATTGCCGGCGATCTCGTTGATCGCCATGTGGCCGGGGCCCTCGATCATAACCTGCACATTACGTTCCCACGCTCGTTTGGTCAACTCGCCGAGCGTAATCAGTTCTTCCACCTGGGAAGCGTCGGTCGCATCGTTAATGGATCCGGGACGGCAGGCATCCCCGAGGCTCAGCGTCACATCATACTCCACACAAATATCGAGCAACCTGTCAAAGTATTCATAAAAAGGATTTTCCTGATGATTCATTTCCATCCATGCAAATAGCAGCGAACCCCCGCGGGACACTATGTTAGTTAGCCGTTTATTACGCTTCACCCGCTCTGCCGTGGCCCGATTCATGCCACAGTGGATCGTCATGAAATCCACGCCATCTTCCGCATGAGTCTCCACTACTTTAAAAAACTCGTCGACGGTGATGCTTTTCAACGCCTTATCCAACAAGCCGACCGCGTCATACATCGGAACCGTGCCGATCATTGCCGTCGAAGAGTCAATCAGCCGTTTTCGGAAAGTCTGTGTTTTCCCAAAACAGCTCAGGTCCATGATCGCTTCCGCTTTCAGCTCAATCGCCTTATGCGCTTTCGCCAGTTCCAGGTCAAGATCGCAGCATTCCTTGGAAACGCCAAGATTCACGTTGATCTTGGTGCGTAGGCCAGTGCCGACGCCTTCCGGATCAAGCTTGGAATGATTTTTATTGGCCGGAATAACAACCTGTCCCAGGGCAACGAGTTCCCGCAAACGCTGCGGATCCATTTTTTCTTTCGTAGCCACAGTTTGCAGTTGCGGTGTTATAATTCCTTTTCTGGCAGCATCCATTTGTGTTGAATACTTCATAATCCATCCCCAACTTTCCTTTTATTTGAAGCATAAAAAAAGAAGCATGCGCAGAAAAGCTTGCCTCCCGATCTTCATCGCTTCCCTACGGTGGTATTAACCACGTCAGGTTCCAAGGGTCGGATTTCTCCTCTCAGCCTTACGGCCCCCCCAGCTCACTACTTTATTTACTTCATTTGTATTGTATGCTTTGGGCGCAGCTTTGTAAAGAATTAATATTACCATAGATATTTAAATTAAAATCTTGTATATAATTAGATTTTATTATATTATATCTATATAATCGTTTCAGGAGGACTTGTTATGCAACCAAACAATTTATTTTGGCAGGCTTCTTTGGCCGAGCTTAAACAGGGTTATGTCTGTTCAGCTCCGCCAGAACGTTTCACCTGTCTTTGCTGCGGGTTTCAAACCGAAACGGGCCGCATCTATCCATGCGATGCCGGCTTGTTCGACGCACAAACCACAATGCGCATTCATATCCGGGAGAAACATGAATCCCCGCTTCAATTTTTGCTGCAACTCGACAAACGTTGGACCGGCCTGACCGAGCTCCAGACCCGGCTAATCGGTTTATTTGCATCAGGCGTCAGCGATCAGGAAATTGCCACCACACTCAATTCAGGAAGTCTCTCAACCCTGCGCAACCACCGTTTCCTGCTGCGGGAAAAGCAAAAGCAAGCTAAGGTGTTTCTGGCGATCGGCGAACTCATGCAAGAACTGGCTGGACAAAATAATCTTCCGACAACGAGCAATGTAGACAGTGCTGCTGATGCGGAAACGCAAAAAATACTGCAGACCTATTTCCCCCAGGGAACCGCCGGTCCCCTGTCTGCCTTTCCGTCGCGAGAAAAGCGCCGTCTTATCTTGTTGAAACAAATCGCAACTCGGTTTGCACCGGAACGTATCTATAGCGAGAAAGAAGTCAATGTCATCCTTGGCGAGGTTTATAGCGACCATGTCCTGCTACGCCGCCTGCTGATTGACTACGGCTTTCTCTCGCGCCGACCCGACGGCAGCGAGTATCGACTTGCCTCCCTTGCTGCAGACAACATCGAAGAAGATATTACCGAAAAGGAAGATGAAATCATGGATGAACGAAAAAAAGAACTGATCCGCGAATATAAAGAGACACCCCGTCCGATGGGTGTCTTTCAAATCAAAAACAATGTCACCGGCAAACTGTTTCTGTTAAAAGCAATGAACATTCCTGGCATCATAACCCGCCACCAAATGGAACTGAGACAGGGAGTGCACCGCAACAGTGAATTGCAGACCGATTGGAACCGTTACGGCGAAAGCGCTTTTTCTTTTGATATCCTTGCCACACTGAAACCGGAAGAATATCTACCGGAACAATGGCCGGACGCAGTTACGAAATTGCTGAAAACATGGCTGGAAAAATTGCAGCCGTATGGAGATGCGGGATATAACAAGGAAAAATAATGCAAGCCATCAAAAGATGACCTTGGCTCCGAGCCAAGGTCATCTTTGTTTTTTCCTTGCGACCGCCGGAGCGTCTCTTGATATTTTTCGTTTTAGTTTGTATTATTAATATATATCTTTGCAAAGAGGTGTTTTATTTGTTAAATTCAATCGATTCAAATGTTATTAAGTGTTTAATGTCAAACGCCCGCACCACTTGGGCCGAGTTGGGAAACTTGCTTGGATTGTCGGCGCCCGCCGCCGCCGAGAGGGTGCGAAAGCTGGAAGAAAAAGGCGTAATCAAAGGCTACCATGCCGCCATCGATCCGGAAGCTGTCGGCTGCGGCCTTGCCGCTCTGATTTCGATCTCCCTGTCCACTTCAGAAGCACGGGACCATTTCTTGTCCTATATTCAAGACTTGCCGGAGATTCTGGAATGCCACCATGTCGCGGGAGACGAGGATTACATCCTCAAAATCCGTTGTCAAGGTACGCGCGAGTTGGAGCGGTTAATCAGCCATAAGCTCAAATCCGTAGCCGGTGTTTCCCGTACCCGAACCACCGTCATATTGTCAACGACCAAAGAAACCTCCATGCTCCCTCTCTCCATCGGAGAAGTCTGAGCATGGAGGTTTCTGTTTTTCTCAAAGGTATCTTGCTTGGATTATCCATTGCCGCCCCCGTAGGCCC
>Ga0316604_10001862_pt1 | contig 17404 bp, 12 predicted proteins | sample OWC_soil_day20_C_FD_207650 | JGI IMG/M metagenome (GOLD analysis project Ga0316604, IMG submission 207650) | Wetland soil microbial communities from Old Woman Creek delta, Ohio, United States - OWC_soil_day20_CT | ecosystem: Environmental > Terrestrial > Soil > Wetlands | place: USA: Ohio... | reverse complement strand
CCGGGACATCCTCCTGGACGAGAAGATGGGCGGGACGATCCACCTGGCCGTCGGCCGCTCCTACCCGGAGTCCGGCGGAAGGAACGACTCCGCGGTCCACTGGGACATGATCAAGGATCTGCGGTCACAGGGAGAGCTCCACCTGGACGGCAAGCCGGTCCTGCGGACCGGCGTCCTGTTCGGTACGACCCCGAAGGGGATGAGGAAGCGGGCGCGATGAGGCGGGCGGCTTCCATCCTCCTTCTGTCCGTCGCGTTGGCCGTGGCGGCCGGCGTCCCCGCCTCCGCGGCGGGGAACGAGATCCTGCGGAAGGCGCGCGCGCGGCAGGCCGAGGCGGCGGAGGTCGAGGCGAGGGCGAAGGCCAAGGCGCAGGCCGAGGAGCGCCGCGCGGTGCAGGGGTATCGGAACGCCCTCCGGGCGGACCCGAAGGACGCGGTCGCCATGGTCCGCCTCGGGGACGCCTATGCCGCGGGCCGCGGAATCGAAAAGGACGAGGCCGAGGCCGTCGCGTGGTACCGGAAGGCGGCGGAACTGGGGAACCCCGACGGCCGGTACGCCCTGGCCTCCCGGTACGCGAGCGGCCGCGGGGTGGAGCAGGATTACGCGGAAGCCGTCCGGTACGCCCTCCTCGCGGCGGAACAGGGGAACGCGGCGGCCGGGGCGCTGGTCGGGCTCCTCTGCGAGCGGGGCATGGGCATGCCGAAGGACGACGCGGCGGCGCTCTCGTGGTACCGGTGGGCTGCGGAAGCGGGCGACGTGACGTCGCAGAAACTCCTCGCGTACCGGTACCTCGAGGGTCAGGGCGTCCCGAAGGATGCGGCCGCGGCCGCGGCATGGTACCGGCGGGCGGCGGAGGCCGGGGAGGCGGATGCCCAGGCGCGCCTGGCGGCCATGTACCGCTTCGGAGTCGGTGTGGCGAAGGACGACGCCGAGGCGTTCCGGTGGTACTCCCTCGCGGCGAAAGGGGGAAACGGGGAAGCGTTCGCGGCGATGGGCGGCATGCTCCTGTACGGACGCGGAACGGCACCGGACCTGGAGGCCGCGGCGAAGTGGATCCTCAAGGCGTCGGACCGCGGGATCCCGGAGGGGGAATTCCTGCTGGGGGTGCTGTATGCGTACGGGCGCGGCGTTCCACGGAACGACGGGGAGGCTCTCCGCCTGTTCCTCCGGTCCGCGGAGGAAGGGTACGTCGACGCCCAGCTCCAGCTCGCGAAAATGTACCTCGAAGGGAGCGGCGTGCCGAAGAACGACAACGAGGCGGCCGCGTGGTACCGCCGGGCGGCGGAAGGAGGGAACGCGGAGGCGCAGGCGATGCTCGGCTGGATGCACGAGACCGGCCGGGGTGTGCCGAAGGACCCGGGGGAGGCGGAGCGGTGGTTCCGGCTCGCCGCGGCGCAGGGAAACGCCGTCGCCCGCGAGCGCCTGAAATACCTCGAGACGCTGCACCGCACCTCCGGGAAAGGACCGGATACCGGCCCCGCGGGTCCCTGAGCCGGTCCCGTACGCCCACCTCGCCCGCCGACGGTCCCGCGTCACTTCCCCAGCAGGACCACGGTAGTTCTCGGGTGCACCAGGTACCGGTCGTCGGGATCGAGGAGCGGCCCGTCCCCGTTCTCCGCGAAATCTTCCCCCGCCGAGAGGCTCGTGTCCACCGCGCGCCGCCACCGCATGCCGGCGGGCGGGGGTGGGATCCGCACCTCGAACTCCCGGTAATCACCGTTCAGGATCAGGAAGAGGAGGTACTCCCCCGCGTCCGAAGGTTCCTCGCTCCCGTCGAGGAGGAAGCAGAGCAGTCGCCCCTCCGGGTCGTCCCAGCGGGGCGGAGAGAGATTTCCGCCGAACCACTGTATGTCCGGGATCGCATTCCGGTCCCGTGCCGTGTCGCTGCCGCTGAAGAACCTGCGCCGCTGGAGGATCGTGTGCTTCTTCGTGAAGGCGATCGCCTTCCGGAAGAAGCCGACCATGTCCGCGTTCCGTTCCGCCTCCCCCCAGTCGAACCACGAGACCGGGTTGTCCTGGCAATAGGCGTTGTTGTTCCCGCCCTGCGTCCGGAGGAACTCGTCCCCCCCCAGCATCATGGGCGTTCCCGAGGAGAACAGGAGGATGCAGGCGTGGTTCTTCGCGAGCCGCCGTCGCAGGCGCACGATCTCCGGATTCCCCGTCGGCCCTTCCGCCCCGCAGTTCCAGGAGTGGTTGTCGTCCGTGCCGTCCCGGTTCCCCTCCCCGTTCGCCTCGTTGTGTTTCCCGTCGTAGGATACCAGGTCGTTCAGGGTGAAGCCGTCGTGGCAGGTGACGAAGTTTACGCTGTTGTAGGCGGACCTCCCGTCGTCCCCGTACAGGTCGGCCGACCCCGTCAGGCGGAATCCCAGCTCCCGCAGCTGGCCCGCATCCCCCTTGACGAACCGGCGCACGGAGTCGCGGAACCGGCCGTTCCACTCCGACCAGTCGACGGGGAAGTTCCCCACCTCGTACGCTCCGAGGTCCCACGGTTCGGCGATGAGCTTCGCCCGCTGCAGGACGGGGTCCTGCGACACGGCATCGAAGAAGGAGGCGCACTTCCGGTACATCCCCCCCTCGCGGCCCAGCACGGATGCGAGGTCGAAGCGGAATCCGTCGACGTGCATCGTCTCGACCCAGTACCGCAGCGAGTCCATCACCAGCCGGATCGCGGGGCCGCTGTCCAGGTTGAGGGAGTTCCCGCACCCGGTCCAGTTCATGTAGTACCGTCCGGGATCGTGCGGCCCGCCGGTCAGAACGTAGTACGACGGATTGTCGATTCCCTTGAAGGAGATTGTCGGCCCCAGCTCGTTCCCCTCCCCGGTGTGGTTGTACACCACGTCGAGGATCACCTCGATCCCCGCGCGGTGGAGCTCCCGGACCAGCGTCTTGAACTCCTCCACCTGGCAGCCGGGGTACCGTCCGGTGCCGTAGGAGACATCCGGGGCGAAGAAGCCGATCGTGTTGTATCCCCAGTAGTTCGTCAGGCCCCTCTCCCGGAGGAAGTCGTCCACGTAGAACTCGTGGACGGGGAGAAGCTCGACCGCGTTCACGCCCAGCGACTTCAGATGAGGGATCTTCCCGATGAACCCGAGGTAGGTGCCGGGGTGGTCGACCCCCGCGGAGGGATGGGCGGTGAATCCCTTGACGTGCGTCTCGTAGATGACCAGCCGCTCGAAGGGGATCGCCGGCGGGGCGTCCCCCTGCCAGTCGAACCGGTCGTCCACGACGACCGACTTCGGCACGACCGCGGCATTGTCCCGCCGGTCCAGGGAGAGGTCCCTCGCGGGGTCGCCCGGGTCGTACGCGAGGAGGAGGTTGCCCCGGTTGACCAGCTTGCCCGTGACCGCTTTCGCGTACGGGTCGAGAAGGAGTTTCCGGTCGTTGAACCGGCACCCACGGCCCGGATCGAAGGGGCCGCGCACCTTGTACCCGTACATCTGGCCGGGGCCGACGCCGTGTACGAAGGCGTGCCAGACGTTCCGGTCGCGGGCTTCCACCCGGATGACGTCCGTGGGTCCGCCATCCTCCCGGTCGAAGAGGAGGAGGAACACCTCCGTCGCGTGCAGGGAGTAGAGAGCGAAGTTCACCCCCCCATTCCGCACCGCGGCCCCGAGGGGGTGGAAGGCTCCCGCGGAGATCCGGCGCGATGTCGCGTGCCGCAGTTCTGTCGTCATGGTCTCCGCCTCCCGCAGGGCATGCTATCGTACCTGTCGTATCCGGAGAAGGAGGATGGATGATCGAACCCGGCGCGCCCGCCGTCGAGGAACAGGTCCCGGACATCCCGACGCGGATCCGCACGGGCCTCTCGGCGGGGATGCAGACCTCCCTGAAGATCATCAAGGTGTCGATCCCGCTGTACGTCGGGGTCACGCTGCTGAAGGGGACACCGGTCCTGGACCTGCTGGGGAAGGCCTTCGCCCCCGTGATGGGGCTGTTCGGCCTTCCGGGGGAGGCGGCCTTCGCCTTCGTCGCGGCCTTTCTGCTGAACCTGTACGCCGCCATCGCGGTGATCGTCCCGCTGAACCTCACGCCGTTCCAGGTGACGCAGTGCGGCCTGATGATGGGGATCGCCCACAACCTGATCGTGGAGGGGGCCGTCCTTTCCACCACGGGAGCGCGCGGGTGGGTGCTGACCCTGTGCCGGCTCGTGATCGCATGCGCCGCGGGCCTGCTCCTTCGGGGGCTGTGGCTCCTGGGGGGTGTGTGATGGAACCCCTCCTGGCCGCCCTGCTCGGGGCGCTGAAACTCTCGGCCAAGCTGATCCTCATCATCGTCCCCCTGGTGACGCTCTTCGAGGTGCTGCGCCACCTCCCCGTCTTCCGGAAGGCCGGGAACATCGTGGAGCCGGCGATGCGGGGGGTGGGACTGACCCGGGACGCCGCCGTTCCGCTCTTCACGGGGATCTTCCTCGGCCTCGCCTACGGCGCCGGGATCATCATCCGCGTGGCGCAGCAGAAGAACCTCCCGGACCGGGAGCTGTTCCTGATGGGCCTGTTCCTCGCCACCTGCCATTCGGTGATAGAGGACATCCTCATCTTCGCGGTGATCGGCGGGAGCGGCCTCGCGATCCTGGGGGTGCGGCTGGGGCTGGCGGTCGTGCTGACGGGCCTGATGGCCCGTATCTGGAAGCCGGCATGAACCGTCCCGATTCCTCCCGTCATCCATTGGGGGGAGCCCGGGAGGGGCCTTGCGGGAGGATCCGATGAGCATCCGTGCATTGTCGCTTTCGGTGGCGTTCTGCGCGGCGTTCGCCGCGGTTGCGGGGGGAGCGACTCCCCCCGGCGAGGGGGGACCATTGGTCGAAAAGTATTCGCTTCCGAACGGGCTGACGGTGGTGATCCGGCCGAACACGTCGTCTCCGGTGGTGGCGGTCCAGGCGTGGGTCAAGTCGGGGAGCACCACCGAGCCGGATGCCCGCGCGGGGATGTCCCACATCCTCGAGCACATGGCGTTCAAGGGGACGAAGCGCCGTGGCCCCGGGGAGATCGCGCGCGAGGTGGAGTCCATGGGAGGCGAGATCAACGCATACACCAGCTTCGACCAGACGGTCTACCACATCACCATCTCCGGGCGGTACCTGGAGAACGCACTCGACGTTCTCGCCGACACGCTGGAGAACTCGGTCTTCGACTCCTCCGAGCTTTCCCGGGAGCTCGAGGTGATCCTCGAGGAGGTCCGGATGAACGAGGACAACCCGGGGAGGGTCGTCTCCAAGGCGCTCTTCCGGGAGGCGTACGCGGTACACCCGTACGGGCGCCCCGTCATCGGGTTCGCGGACACGATCCGGAAGACCACCCGCGACGACCTCGTTTCCTACTTCCGGACGTACTACGTCCCCGGAAACATGGTGCTGGTGATCGCCGGGAACGTGGACCCGGAAACGTCGCGGCCGCTGGTCGGGAAGACCTTCGGCCGGCTGCCGCGGCAGCCGGTGTCGGAGGCGAAGATGCCGGCGGAGCCGCCGCAGACGGAGATCCGCGTCGTCCTCAAGGAGAAGGACGCGCGGCGCGTCTACCTCGAAATGGGGTTCCACGGCCCCTCGATGAGGGACCCGGACGTGTACGCGTGGGACCTGTTGTCGATGATCCTCGGCAGCGGCGAGACGTCCCGCCTGGTCCACGCAGTGAAGGACCAGAAGGGGCTTGTCGATTCGGTGGACGCATCCTCCTACACCCCCAGGGACCCGGGGCTCCTGTTCGTGGGGGGGATCATGGCGCCGGAAAAGGCCCGGGAGGCGCTGAAGGAGATCCTCCTGGAGACGTTCCGTCTCGCCGCCGCCCCGCCGGAGGGGCCCGAGCTGGCGCGCGCCAAGACCGCGACGGAGACCGACTTCCTGTACTCGCTGGAGTCCCAGTCCGCCCTGGCCCGCCACGTGGGCTTCTACGAGACCACGCTGGGCGACGCGGCCTTCGAGCAGGTCTACCTCCGGAAGATCCGGGCGGTCACCGCCGCCGACATCCTCGCGGTGGCGAAGAAGTACCTCGTTCCGGGAAACCTGACGGTCGCCGCAGTCCTGCCCACGGGGCAGGGGGGCCTGCTGACGGTGGAAGAGATCCGGAAGATCGCGGGAGAGGCGTACGCCGAGGGGGCGGCGTCGCCCCCGAAGCCGGACGGGGGGAGCCGTGTCGTCGAGGAGGTCCTCCCCAACGGGATTCGGGTGATCGTGCGGGAGAACCGCGCAGTCCCCGTGGTGGCCGTGGAGGCGGGATTTCTCGCGGGGACCCGGGGAGAGCCGAAGGAAAAGGGCGGCGTTTCCGGGCTGACCGCCGGGATGCTGACGAAGGGGACGAGACACCGCACCGCGCGGGAGATCTCCGAGGCGGTGGAGAACATGGGTGCGTCCCTCGGCGGCTACTCGGGGCGCAACTCCTTCGGGCTGCAGGGGAGGTTCCTGCGGCGCGACTTCGAGCCGGGTTTCCGCCTCTTCGCCGAGTCGCTGCGGGAGCCGACCTTCCCGGCGGAGGAGCTGGAGAAAAAGCGGCGCGAGACGCTGGGGACCCTCAAGCAGCAGAAGGACCAGCTGACCCAGTGGACCTTCCTCCTCTTTCTCGCCGCCCATTACGGGGAGCACCCGTACGGGAGAAATCCCGCCGGAACGGAGGAGTCTGTCCGGGCGATGACGCCGGCGGACCTGAAGAGCTACTACGAGCGGTGGGCGGACCCGCGGAACATGGTGATCGCCGTCTCGGGGGACGTCGGGGCGGAGGAGGCGCTGGCAGCCGTCCGGAAGGCGTTCTCGGACTTCCCGGAGCGGCCGGGGTACGAGCCGCTGGGCGCACTGCCCGTGCCGGCCCCCGCCGGGGTCCGCAAGGCGGAGGAGCAACGGGAGAAACAGCAGGCCCACTTCGTCATCGGCTATCCCGGGGCGCGCTTCACCGACCCGGATCGGTACTCCCTCGACGTGCTGGGGTCTGCGCTCGCCGGCATGGGGGGCCGCCTCTTCGTCAACCTGCGGGACAGGAAATCCCTGGCGTACTCCGTCACCTCCTTCTCCTCGGAGCAGGTGGACCCCGGTTTCTTCGCCTTCTACATGGGGACGAGCGCGGACAAGCTCGATGTGGCGGTCGCCGACACCCTGAAGGAGATCGGGGACGTGAAGAAGGGCGGCATCACGCAGGAGGAGCTCGATCGCGCGAAGAAGTGGATGATCGGGAGCTACGAGATCGGGCTCCAGAGCAACGCCTCCTACGCGGGAAAGATGGTGTACAACGAACTGTACGGGGTAGGGTACGAGGAGACGTTCCGCGCGCCGGAGGCGATCGCGGCGGTCACCCTTTCGGACGTCAACCGGCTGGCGGCTTCCGTCCTCGACACGGAGAAATACACCATCGCCATTCTGCGAGGAAAATAGACGGCACGAATACTGCTCTCCCTGTGAGGAAACCCGGGTTGTTGCACTATTTTGCAACACCCCGTTGCATCTTCCGCTCATAAGGAGATTCCGATGGCCGTATCCGGTCGCCCGTCTTCCCCGGCCGTTCACGCCGGCGTGGCGCTCGTCCTGTTCTGCTGCGCGGTCCTCCCGGCGCTTCCCTCTCCCGCCGGAGCGATGGAGGCGGTCGATTTCCGGCAGGCGGTGGCCCGCGCCCTCCGGGCGAACCCCGCGGTGGCCGCCGCGGGGCATGACTACGCCGCGGCGCAACAGGACGTCGAGATTGCCCGCGGCCGCTACCTCCCGGATCTGGGCTTCGGCCTCCGGTTCCTCCGCACCGACATCCCCGCCGAGGCGTTCGCCCTCACGCTCAACCAGGGGAAGCTCCAGTCGTCGGACTTCCAGGACGTGAACAACTTCAACAACCCCCCGCCCCGGAACGACTACATCACCACCTTCACCCTCGAGCAGCCTCTCTTCGTCCCCCGCGTGTACCTGGGGCACAAGATGGCCCGCACGGAGGCGGAGGCGAAGGGACTCGATCTCTCCCGGACGAAGGAAGAGACGGTCTACCGGGTCCTCGCGGCGTACCTCGACGTCCTGACGGCGAAGGCGTACCTTTCCGTCGCGGAGCGGGGGCTTGCCGACGCCAGGGAACATCAGCGGCTGGCGGAGGTCTCCGAAGGCGCGGGGACCGGCTTGTCCTCCGACGCCCTGCGGGCGAAGGTGTCCGTCGCCGCGGCGGAAGGGGGCCAGGTGACCGCGGAGAGCCGGCTCGAGCTCGCCCGCCGGGGCCTCTCCCTTGCGATGGGGGAGATGAACGCCACCCCGGTGGACGTCACGGGACCGCCCCCCGTGTTCCCCGATGCGGGATCCCTCGAGGAGCACCAGGCCTCCGTGGCGAAGCGCGCGGACCTGCGCGCCGTCTCGATGCGCGTCGCGAACGCCGGGAACAGCGAGGATCTCCGGAAGTCGGAGTACCTTCCCAGTCTGGGCCTTCTCGGGGCGTACCAGCTCGACGCGGAGAAGAATCCCTTCGATCCCGACAACCAAAGCTGGAAAGTCGGCGTGGGACTCACCTGGAACGTGTTCGACGGGCTGCGGCGGGAGTCCGGCGTGTCCCGCGCGGCGTCGGAGCGCCGGAGGGCGGAGGAGCAGTACCGGGGGGAGAAGGACCAGGCGGCGTACCATGTGGTCCAGGCGTACCTGGGGATCCGGGAAGCGCAGCGCCGGGCGGTGATCGCCCGCGCCGCGGTGGAGGCTGCGGAGGAGGGGGTGCGGCTGATCCGGAACCGGTACGAGAACCAGATCGGCCGGTTGATCGACGTGCTCGACGCGCAGACGGCGCTCGACCGGGCCCGCGCGGAGGCGGTGAGGGCGGAGAACGACGTGAGCCAGTCCCACGCCCGGCTGATGTTCGCCGCGGGGACGCTGCTTTCCTGGGCGGTTCCGGAAGGGAAGGAGAACGGACGATGAGGGGGGCTGGGGGGATGGCCGGTTACGGTGCGCGCGCGGCGGCGGTTTTCTCGGCGGCGTTGCTGCTCGCCGCATGCGGGGAGAAGGCGAGGCACGGGCAGGAAGCGGTCCCCCGCCCCGTGGTGCAGGGGGTTGAGATCATAACGGTGCAACCGGTCCCGCGGGAAACGTCCGTGGAGGCGGTGGGGACGGTCCGGGCCCGGACGACCGCCGCGGTCGCGCCGCAGACGATGGGGCGGCTGACCGCGGTCCTCGCCGGGGAGGGCGCGCGGGTCGAGGCGGGTACGCTCCTGGCGACCATCGACGACACGTCCGTCCGCGCGCAGCTCGCCTCGGCGGAAGGGGGCGTTGCGGAAGCGGAGTCGGCGCTGGAGGAAGCCGGGCGGGCGGTCGCCCAGGCCGAGGCCGGGAGGTCCCTCGCGGAGAAGACGTACGACCGGTACAGGAAGCTCGTCGCGGAGAAGGTGGTCACGCCGCAGGAATTCGACGAGGTCGAGACGCGCAGGACCGTGGCGGTGCAGGAGCACGAGCGGGCGGTGAAGAGGGGGGAGCAGCTTGCCGGCCGGCTCGCCCAGGCAAGGGGTCAGGCCGACGCCGCGCGGGCGGCGCTGGGCTGGACGAGGGTGACGGCGCCGTTTTCCGGCGTCGTGGTGGAGAAGAGGGCGGACACGGGTTCGATGGCGGTTCCCGGCGTGCCGCTCTTCCTGCTGGAGGACCCCGGGCGGCGCCGCATCGAGGCGGCCGTCTCCGAGGCGTACCTCCCGCGGCTCAAGGTCGGCTCCCCGGTCCGCGTGCTCCTCGACGCCGGCGACGGCCGGGAAATCCCCGCGGCCGTCACGGAAGTCGTCCCGGCGATCGATCCCGTCACCCGGACCTTCCTGGTCAGGGCGGACCTGCCGCCGGGGACGGCGCGGACCGGGCAGTCCGGACGCGTCCGGTTCGCCGCCGGCGAGGGATCGGCCCTGACCGTGCCGGAGCGCGCGGTCACCCGCGCCGGGGGAGGCGACGGGGTGTTCGTCCTGTCCGGCGACAACGTGGCGCGCCTCTCCCCGGTGACGCTCGGCGCATCGGACGGCGACCGGGTGGAGGTGCTGTCCGGGCTTTCGCCAGGCGCGCGGGTGGCCGTGTCGCCGGTGGACCGGCTCGCCGACGGCGACCGGGTGGAGATCCGGAAGTGACGATCCCGGGGACCCCCCCCCGGCGCGGGATCGCGGGCCGTATCGCCGCGGCCTTCATCGACTCCCGCCTGACGCCGCTCGTCGTGCTGGCGTCCGTCCTCCTCGGCGTGGGCGCCGTGCTGCTGCTTCCCCGGGAGGAGGAGCCGCAGATCGTCGTCCCGATGATCGACGTCTTCGTGCAGATGCCGGGCGCGTCGGCGAAGGAGGTCGAGGAGCGGGTCACCCGGCCGATGGAGAAGCTGCTCTGGGAGATCCCGGGGGTCGAGTACATCTACTCCACGTCGTCGCCGGGGCAGTCGATGGCGATCGTCCGGTTCCGGGTTGGCGAGGACGAGGAGAAGAGTATCGTCCGCCTGAACCAGAAGATGTTCGCCAATTTCGATCTCATCCCCCCGGGCGCCACTCCCCCGCTGGTCAAGCCGCGCTCCATCGACGACGTGCCCATCCTCGCCCTCACCCTGTCCGGGGACCGGTACGACCCGTTCACCCTCCGCCAGGTCGCCTCCCGGATCCACGACCAGATCAAGACGGTCCCGGACGTCTCGGAGGTGAGGATCCTCGGCGGCCAGCGCCGGCAGGTCCGGGTGATCCTCGACCCGGCGGCGATGGCGTCGCGCGGCGTCGCGCCGTCCGGCCTCGTCGCGGCCCTGGGGGCAGCCAACCGCCAGCTCCAGGCGGGAAATTTCGCCGCGGGGAACCGGGAGTTCCTCGTGGAGGCGGGCGGCTTCCTCCGCACCGCCGAGGACGTGGGCGCCGTGGTGGCCGGGGTCGCCGGCGGACGCCCCGTGTACCTCCGGGACGTGGCGAAGATCGTTGACGGGCCCGAGGAGCCCGCCGACTACGTTTTCTACGCGGACGGTCCCGCCTCGGGGGGGAGGGGATTATCCGCGTCCCCCGCGGTGACGCTGTCGGTGGCCAAGCGCAAGGGGACCAACGCGATCGCGGTGGCGGACCGGGTGCTCGCGAAGGTGGACGGGGTCCGGGGGACCCTTCTCCCGGGGGACGTCCGCCTCACCGTGACGAGGAATTACGGCGAGACGGCGGCGGACAAGTCGAACGAGCTGCTCCTCCACATGCTGATCGCCGTCGTCTCCGTTTCGGTCCTCATCTGGGTGACCCTGGGGTTGCGGGAGGCGGGGATCGTGGCCACCGCCATCCCCGTCACGCTGGCCCTCACCCTTTCCGTCTTCTACCTCACCGGGTACACGCTGAACCGGGTGACCCTGTTCGCCCTCATCTTCTCGATCGGGATCCTCGTGGACGATGCGATCGTCGTGGTGGAAAACATGGTCCGCCACATCCGCCTCCCGGAAAACCGCGGGAGACCGCTGGCGGAGGTGGCCATCGGGGCGGTGGACGAGGTGGGGAACCCGACCATCCTCGCCACGTTCACGGTGATCGCCGCGATCCTCCCGATGGCCTTCGTGCGGGGGCTCATGGGCCCGTACATGCGTCCCATCCCCGTGGGGGCAACCGCCGCGATGATCTTTTCCCTGCTCGTGGCCTTCGTCGTCACCCCGTGGACGGGCGTGCGCCTCCTGAAGCCGGTGGGGGGCGGGGAAGCGCACGGGGAGGAGCACGGCCGCGAGGGGAGAGCCACGCTTCTCTACCGGGAGGCGATGGACCGCCTGCTCCACCGTCCCGCCTGGCGGTACGGCTTCCTGATCCTCGTGTTCCTGCTGCTGCTGGGGTCGGCCTCGCTCGTCGCGCTCGGGTGGGTGAAGGTGAAAATGCTTCCCTTCGACAACAAGAGCGAGTTCCAGGTGGTGATCGACATGCCCGAGGGGACGACGCTGGAGCAGACCGCCTCCGTCACCCGGGAGATCGGCGCCGTCGTGGCCGAGGTCCCCGAGGTGGTGAACTACCAGATGTACGTGGGCACCGCCTCCCCCTACAACTTCAACGGGCTGGTACGCCATTACTTCCTGCGCCGGGGGGCGAACGTCGCGGACCTCCAGGTGAACCTGGCCCCGAAGGAGAGTCGCAAGGCCCAGAGCCACGAAATCGCGACGCGCGTCCGGCCCGCGATCCAGGCCGTGGCCTCCCGGCACGGCGCCCGGGTCAAGGTCGCCGAGGTCCCCCCCGGGCCTCCGGTCCTGCAGACCCTGGTGGCCGAGGTGTACGGCCCGGATTACGAGGGCCAGGTCGAGGTGGCCCGGAAGGTCAGGGAGATCCTCGAAAAGTCCGAAGGGGTGGTGGACGTGGACTGGTACGTGGAGGACGACCAGCCGCGTTTCCGGTTCGAGGTCGACCCGGTCAAGGCGGGGCAAAACGGCGTCTCGACGGAGCAGGTCGCGGCCACCCTGCGCCTTGCGGTGGAAGGGGTGAACGTCGGGCTGCTCCACCAGCCGGGGGAGAAGGAGGACGTCCCGATCGTCCTGCGTCTCCCGAGGACGGAACGGTCGCGGATCGAGAGCCTGAAACAGGTCCGGGTGGCGGGGCGGCAGGGGAACCTCGTCCCCCTCGGGGAACTCGTACGGGTGCGGGAGGAGACCGCGGAAAAGAGCATCTACCACAAGAACCTGATGCCGGTGGTGTACGTGACCGGCGACGTGGCGGGGAAGGTGGAGAGCCCGGTCTACGCGATTCTCTCGATCAACAAGGAACTGGACAGACTGCGGCTCCCCGGCGGCGGCAAACTCGACCGGTACGTGGCCAGCCAGCCCGAAACGGACAGGAATGTGGCCATGAAGTGGGACGGGGAGTGGCACATCACCTACGAGGTGTTCCGCGACCTCGGGCTGGCGTTCGCCGCCGTGATGGTGCTGATCTACATCCTCGTGGTGGGGTGGTTCCAGTCCTTCCGGACGCCGATCACCATCATGGCCGTCATCCCGTTCTCCCTGGTCGGGATCCTTCCGGCCCACGGGCTCATGGGGGCCTTCTTCACCGCCACCTCGATGATCGGCTTCATCGCCGGGGCGGGGATCGTGGTGCGCAACTCCATCATCCTCGTGGATTTCGCGGAGCTGCGGCTTTCGCAAGGGATGCCGCTCGACCAGGCCGTGATCGACGCGGGGGCGGTGCGGTTCCGCCCGATGCTCCTGACCGCGGCAGCGGTGATCGTGGGGGCGTCGGTCATCCTGTTCGACCCCATCTTCCAGGGGCTGGCGATCTCCCTGATGGCGGGGGAGGTGGCGTCGCTGCTGCTGTCGCGGATGACGGTGCCGATCCTCTTCTTCATCAGCGAAAGCCGGAAACACCGGCACTCGAATCCTACCGAAATTTTGAATTGAAGCACGAAGGGCGCTTCCCTGAGACGGCGGGGTAACCCCTCGCCGGGGGAGCGCCGTGCCGTCGCCTATTTCGGCAGCGGGGCGGGGGGGATCTTCTTCAGGTTCTCGAGCTGGGTCGTTGCGGTCCGGATGGACTTTGTCGCCTCCACGTTCCCGGGGTCGTAGGCGAGCACCGTCTTCCAGCTGGCGATGGCCGCCTGGATGTTCCCCTTCCGGTATTCGAGCAGCCCCTCCTCCATCAGCCACGCGGTGAGCCGGTCGACCTGCCCCTGCACGTCGGCCCGGGTGAAGGGGTACTCTTTCGGCTTCGCCGCCGGGTGGTTCATGTAGCGGAGCGTGCCCATCCAGCGCTTCCCGGCGTCCTCCAGCTTCCCCTGCTCGTACGCCGCGTCCCCGTTCCTCTTCAGCGCGAGGACCACCCCGTCGAACTCCCGGGAGACCCCGGGATGGCCGGGCTCCTCCTTCCAGGCAACGAAGAATAGCTCCAGGGCACGCTCGAGGCCTCCCTCCCGGAGGGCAGCCGTCCCTTCGGCAAACGCCTTGTCCGCGCCATAGACGGCGGGGGCTTTCGGAGGCTCCACGGATGGTTCCCTGGAAGGGGCTTCGGGCGGGGGCGCGGGAGGTGCCGGCATCGCCTCCGGCTCCGCGGGAGGCGCCGGAATCGCCTCCGGTGCGGCGGGGGGTGACGGTTTCGCCGCGGCGCACCCGGAAAGAAGGGCGGCGACCAGGAAGACCGGAAGGAACCGCCGTCTCAAAGGGCCATGCTCTTCAACGTGGCCTCGTCCATCGGCGGGAGCTCCCGGACCATCCTCGCGAACTCCTCGGCGAGCTCCGGGGAGAACTGGGTTCCCTTGAAGCGCAGGATCTCCTCCAGCGCCTCCTCGGTCGAGAGGGCTTCCCGGTAAGGCCGGTCGGTGGTCATGGCGTCGAAGGCGTCCGCCAGGGAGATGATCTGCGCGTGCGGGGGGATCTCCGCTCCCTTCGTGCCGTCCGGGTACCCATCCCCGTTGTACCATTCGTGGTGCGCCCGCACCACCGGGATATAGCGCTGGAGGAACGGGGCCATCCGGAGGATGTCCGTGCCGTCGGCGGGGTGGCTCCGCATCTGCTCCACCTCGGCACGGGTGAGGCGATCCTCCTTGAGGAGCACGTCGTCCGGTGTCTGGATCTTCCCGAGGTCGTGGAAGATCGCCGCCCGCTCGAGGTGCATGAGCTCCTCCTCATCCATCCCGAGCCGCCGCCCCAGCTCGCAGGAGAGCTTCGCAACGCGGGTGGAGTGCCCCAGCGTGTACGGGTCGCGGGCGTCCAGCGACGCGGCGATCACGCGGACCATGCTGATGTACGCCTCTTCCAGTCGCCGGGCCTGCTCCCGGAGGCCCGCCTTCTGGGAGAGGATCGTCTCGGCCATCCGGTTGAAGTTCCGCGTGAGATCGCCCAGTTCATCGGATATCCGGACAGGGATGGGGCGGAACGTCTCGGCGGTGCCGAGGGAGAGGACCGCCTCGTGGAGCCGTTTCACGGGTGTGGTGATGAGGGAGGCGAGCACCAGCGTGCCGAAGAACGCGATCCCGAGGATCACGGCGGAGGTGGCGACGATCCGGCGCCGGAGGGAACGCTGTGCCACCGAGAGGCCCTCCGTGGAGAGGGCGAGGGCGACGGTGCCCACGCGTTTCCCGGCGAAGGCGATCGGGGTCGTGTACTCGATGAGGTTCCGGCCGTCCCTCGTCACCTCGTCCGCCCGGGTCTCGGCGAAGATTCCCCGCGGGCTTGAGGACTCGGGAGCCGAAAAAGGCTTGCCGTGCTCGGAGATCCGGTCGTGGGCCACCACCACGTCGGAAACGTCTCGGATGGCGACGAAGACGATGTCCGGGGCGCTCGCCCGGGTTTCCGCGGCGAGCCGGTCCAGCGCGAGCCGGTCCCCGGACAGGAGGGAGTACCCCGCGGAGAGGGCTACCACACGCGAGATCGCGGCTCCCCGCTGCAGCAGGTCGCGGCGCAGGGCGAATTCCGTGATCTCCGTGACGGCGTACGCCACGGTCACGATGAGGAGGAAAACGAGGGGGAGCAGGAATCCGAACAGTTTCATCCGGATCCCGGGGGAAAACCTTCTCCGCTCCCCCCCTTCCCACATGGGGGTGTCCGATCCGCTCATGGCAAGACTATATTATAAGAGACACCCGGTGTGGAAACGGTTCCGGTGAAGATTCGGTTCGCGTCTGCCGTATTAACCGTGTGACTACGTAACGGGAGGTGTGCGATGGGTTTCATCCGGGTGGTCGTCTGTTCCCTCTTCGCGGCCGCGGCGGTCGTTGCCGTCACGGATCCCGCGCTGGCGGAGGTGAGCGTCAACATCAACCTGGGGCCGCCCCCGATATTGGTGGCGGAGCCGCCGGTGGTGGTAGCGATCCCGCAGACACGGGTGTACTTCGCGCCGGACCCCCAGGTGGATGTTTTCTTCTACGGCGGGTACTGGTGGTCGCCCCGCGGGCCCCAATGGTACCGGGCGAGCGCGTACAACGGCCCGTGGGTCGTGATGGAGCCGCACCGCGTCCCCCGGGCGGTGATCTACGTCCCCCGGGACTACCGGTCGGTGTACGGGGGGCAACGGCAGATCCCGTACGGCCAGTGGAAGAAGGAGCACGGCAAATGGGACCGGGAGAACCGGAAGTCGCACAAGAAGTGGGAGAAGGAGCGCGAGAAAGAGTGGAAGCAACAGCAGAAGCACGGAAAGGACGGGAAGCAGGGAAAGGGGCACGGCGGGTGAGAAAACCGGACTAGGCGAGCCGGCGCAGCACCTCGTTCGACACGAACCAGTATCTCTCCGGGAGCCGGAGCCGTTCTCCCTCCCGGAGCAATGATCCGGAATCCACAAGCCGCGCTACGGCCTCCCGCAGTTCCTCCGGGGGGGGGCCGTACCGTCCCTCGCCCTCCGCGAGGGACACTCCCTCCGCGAGCCGCAGTCCGAACACGAGAAGATCCTTCCACGCATCTTCCCGGTCGCACGCCGTGGCGTACGACCAGGGGAGGCGCCCCTCCCGCAGCCGCCGGGCGTATTCCGCAAGGGACGGCGGATTCGCCGTGCGCATCCCGCACGGCGCGGTCTCTCCCGGGAAGAGCAGGCCGTGGGCCGAGGGGCCCAGCCCGAGGTACCCCTCCCGCCGCCAGTATTTCAGGTTGTGCCGGCACTCCATGCCCGGCCTGGAGAAGTTGGAGATCTCGTAGTGGCGGTACCCGGCGGCCGCGAGGGTCTCCCGCGCCGCCCCGTACATCCGGGCGACGTCGTCGTCGGACGGCAACGACGATTCCCCTCGCCCGATGGCCTCGTGGATCGGGGTCCCGGGTTCCGGCGAGAGGGCGTAGGCCGAAACGTGGTCCGGGAGGAACGTCACGGCCCGGTCGAGGTCCGACCGCCAATCCCCCGCCGACTGCCCCGGGTTCCCGAAGATCAGGTCGATCCCCACCGACCCGAAGCGGGCCTTCCGGGCGTTCCGGTACGCCTGGCGCACGTCGTCGACCGTGTGGCTGCGGCCCAGCGCGGAGAGCGTCGCCGGCCGGAACGACTGGACGCCGAGGGAGAGCCGGTTGACCCCCCCCTCCCGAAGCCGGGAGAGACCCCCGGCGGACACCGTCCCGGGGTTCGCCTCCACGGTGATTTCCGCACCCTCCGCCAGGGGAAACCGGTCGCGCAGGAGGGCGAGAAGCCGGACGAGCCGCTCCGCGCCGGTGACGGTGGGCGTGCCGCCGCCCAGGTAGACCGTGTCGGAGGGTGTCTCCGCCACCGCCGGGAATTCCCGGGCGAGCAGCTCCGTCTCCCGCGCCAGCAGGTCGAGGAACTCCTCGTGCGCCGCCTCCCCGCCGACGACGGAGTAGAAGTCGCAATACCCGCACTTGCGGGCGCAGAACGGTATGTGCACGTAGATCCCCTGCACCGCCCCATTCTCCGCCAACCACGGCCGGCGGGCAACGCCCTCACCCGCCAGGAATCGCCTCGGATCGCTTCGCCTCCGGGCTGGGGGGCCGTTCGTGCCCCTCGTTCTTATTTCGGCGGGGATACCCCGGCGGCGCGAAGCTCGTATCGGGGCGGCGTATGGAGCGAGGCGGAAGATGGAGTCGAGCGGAATCGCAGTGAGCGGGCGAAGGTC
>Ga0316604_10001860_pt1 | contig 17408 bp, 19 predicted proteins | sample OWC_soil_day20_C_FD_207650 | JGI IMG/M metagenome (GOLD analysis project Ga0316604, IMG submission 207650) | Wetland soil microbial communities from Old Woman Creek delta, Ohio, United States - OWC_soil_day20_CT | ecosystem: Environmental > Terrestrial > Soil > Wetlands | place: USA: Ohio... | reverse complement strand
ACCTTTTTGATGGACGTTTTTGTATAACGCGTGAAGATAAGCGATTTGACTATGGGGAAGATCGCTACAATATGCTCACAAAATACAAAGCCCACATCATAAACGTTACGTTTACTCCACGAAATGGCAAGTATCATTTGATTTCAGTGCGGCTTGCCAACCGAGGCGAAAGGAAAGCGTACTATGGCAAAGCAAAAGGCGCCTAAGGCATCGGGTACCGATTGGAGCCGGATCGATGCCTATACCGAGGACGACATCGAACGTCTGGCGGCCGACGACACGGATAACCCGGCGACGACCGAGGACGATTGGGCCGACGCCGTCATCGGGCTTCCGCCCGAAAAAACCCCTGTTAACGCTAGGTTTGATGCCGACGTGGTCGATTGGTTCAAGGCGCAAGGCCGCGGCTATCAAACCCGCATGAACGCCGTTCTCAGGCGCTACATGGAAGCTCACCGGAAAGCGGGCTGACAGAGCGCGTTGCGAGTGATCTCAGCGCCGCCTTGTCACCCCGGCAGTCTCCGCACCGGCATCGGCGGAATGTCGTCCTTGCCGGCCATCACGGTCCAATAGGCCGACGAGCAGGCATCGATGACGCCCGGCGGAACGCAGGTGATTCCATGCCAGACCTACATTATGAACACCCCGCCCTTGCCGAACTTTATGACCTTGACAGCGGCTGGTCGATTGATCGGGATTTCTATCTCGGCCTGGCGGCGGGCGGGCCGAAGCGAATCCTTGATCTTGGCTGTGGAACCGGCTTGCTATGCGATGCGTATGCGGCGCTGGGCCACCGGGTCACCGGCGTCGACCCGGCAAAGGCCATGCTGGAGGTCGCCAAGGCAAAGCCATGCGGATCTCAGGTCGACTGGGTGGAGAGCGCCGCCCAGACATTCCGTTCCGACGCGAGATTCGACCTGATCATCATGACCGGCAACGCCTTCCAGGTGTTCCTGGAGGATGACGACATCCTCGCCGTGTTCACGACGATGCGCGAACACCTTGCCGAAGGCGGCGTGATCGCCTTCGAAACGCGCAATCCGGCAATCGACTGGCCGGCGCGCTGGGACAAGGATGCCGAACTGACATCGGGCGAGCGCACCGTCTATCAATCCCGCCGGATAGTGAAAAAGCACGGGAACCGGGTGTCGTTTGAAACACGTTTCCAGTTTCCCGACAAAGACCTGACGTCGTTCAGCGAACTGCTCTTCCTGTCGAAGCCCGACATCGAAGCGCGGCTCGCAACCTCCGGCCTGAAACCCAAAGCCGTTTACGGGGACTGGACCGGACAGCCCTTCGATGAAGCGACCTCCGAATACATGGTGTTCATCGTCGAAGCCGCGTGACGTCCAGGGCCCGCTGGTCATGGGCCAGGAGGACGAAGCCCCGTTGCATCCTTGCGTCCGATCCCGCCGGCTGACATCCGCGCCCAACCCTAGTGCACTGACGCGCACGAGAGATTCACGGCGCGTGGAGCGACGTGCACTAGATTCCTTTGTTGGTGCAGCGGCTTATCCAATCGGATACCGGCCTTCGGCCTGAAGCTTCCGATTGGGCCGGTGCACTGGATCACCCCGGCAGTCTCCGCACCGGCATCGGCGGAATGTCGTCCTTGCCGGCCATCACGTTCCAATAGGCCCACGAACGGGCATCCATGATGCCGGGCGGGGCGTGGTCCAGGGCTTGCTTGAACCCGTCGTCGCCGACGTAGCGGCGCACCACCGCCACGTCGTCCAGCGTGCCATAGGTCATCACGTAGGCGAGGAACCGCACCGGATCGGCCAAGGCCTTCTCCGGCGCCTCGAACCAGATCACCCGCGGGGCGACCGCCAGAAGATCGGCGGCGTGGGGCAGTGGTTTCATCGGCGAGGCTCCCGCGCCCTGACGCTCGCCAGACGCGGCAGCGCGTGACCGTCGACCGCCCGAACGGCCTTCAGAAGATCTTTGCGGATGCCGGCGGGCAGATCGCTCAGCGCCGGGTCGTCATGATAGCTGATCGCTTTCAGCGCAATCAACGGGCTGAACGCCTCGGCATAAATCACCGTGGCGGCGGCCAGCATGGTTGGCAGATCGATGCGGGCGATCGTCAGCAGCGCGTGAAGGTCGAGATAATCCTTCACTTCGGCCCGCTGGGTGACGACGGCCGCCTTCATGCCGGAAAGGTCGATCAACGACGCCACGGGGAACGCCGGGCCATCAACCAGGTCAGTGGGTTCCACCTGCCCCAGCCGAAGCCCGCCGAAAAAGGAAAGCTGCACCGGGCCACCCCGATCGACCGAGACGGTCAAGGTGTTGGCGGCGGCCTGCCGCAGGGTGCCGCCCGTCAGGTACGGCAGCGCGTCATTCAGCTCAGCCGGAGCAAAGGGCGTGGTCGAGAAGAAATCGAAGTCGACCGAGAACCGATGGCCGAGCCGCAGGGCAATGGCGGTGCCCTCGTAAAGGGTAAAGGCGCGAGGCGTCGCCGCCAACTCCGGCCAGAGCCGTTGCTGGGGTTCAGGGAGACTATCGAGGCGCGGCTTGAACATGCCGTATTATGCACCTGAAATGCGAAATCGGAACAGGGGGCTGAGCGCTGGCGCGGAAGTCTCGTGCTCCCCCTACACTCCCCCACCCGCCCCCTCATCCCGCCCGTTGCCGCAACGCCCCGATGTCGCGCTTGGGTGGGGCGCCGAACAGGCGGCTGTATTCGCGGCTGAACTGCGATGGGCTTTCATAGCCGACCTTGAACGCCGCGCTGGCCGCGTCGAGGTCTTCGTTCAGCATCATCCGCCGCGCTTCGTTGAGGCGCATCCATTTTTGATATTGCAGCGGGCTCATGGCGGTCAGCTGGCGGAAATGGTGGTGCAGGGTGGACGGGCTCATCTGCACGTGCGCGGCGAGGTCGTCGATGCTGAACGTGCCGGCGTAATGCGCCTTCATCCAGTCGATCGCCCGGGCGATGCGGTGGCCCTGGCTGCCAACCGAGGCGATCTGCATCAGGCGCGGCGCCACGTCGCTTTTGAGCAGCCGATAGTGGATCTCCCGTTCGATCAGCGGCGCCAGCACGGCGATGTCGTCGGGCTGGTCGAGGAGGGACACCAGGCGGCCGAATGGCTCCAGCAGCGCCGGGGTCAGGACGCCCAAGGCGGCGCTGCCCTCGCCGGTGCGCTCGCGCGATGGCAGGCGGACGTGCGGCATCAGCTCGGCCAGAAGGCGCATGTCGAGCCGCAGCATCAGCCCCAGGCATGGCCGCCCGGGGCTGGCCTCCAGCACCTGCGAGGCGCCGGGCAGGTCGAGCGAGGCGATCAGGAAGCGGCCGATATCATAGCGATAGGCCTGATCGCCGATCAAAAGCTGCTTGGCGCCCTGGGCGACGAACACCATGCTCGGCTCGATCAGGCAGGCGCAGGGGTCGGTCACGCTCTCGCGCCGGAAGAAGTTGAGGTTGGGCAGCGCCGTCGCTCTGTCCTCGTCGCCCGTTGTCATCAGGCCGATCACCTCGGCAAGCCGTAGCTGCAAGGCGGCAAGGCTCTGGTCGTCTGCCATGGCGATCTCCCGGCTGGTCACCCCCTGTCATACCCCGCTCGGCCCAGGCCTGTCGTGCAAAAATCCCCGGCGCCGGAGGATCAGGCAATAAATCGGCCGGATTGATCTACCTCGGCCGAGCCATGCCGTGAAAGGCTGCACGCACTGCCGGGCGTCCCCGGCGACGGATTGCAACCAGAAAGGCTCATCATGATCAAGGACAAGGTCGTCATCATCACCGGCGCGTCGTCGGGCATCGGCGAGGCCACCGCCCGCCTGCTGGCCGCCAAGGGGGCCAAGGTGGTGCTCGGCGCCCGCCGCACCGACCGGCTGACGGCGATCGTCGCCGACATCGCGGCGGCCGGCGGCCAGGCCGTCTGTCAGGCGCTCGACGTCACCAAGCAGGCCGACAACGACGCCCTCGTCGCGCTGGCCAAAAAGACCTACGGCCGGCTCGACGTCACCTTCCTCAACGCCGGCCTGATGCCGGTCTCGCCGCTGTCGGCGCTGAAGACCGACGACTGGCACCAGATGGTCGCCGTCAACATCACCGGCGTGCTGAACGGCGTCGCCGCCGTGCTGCCGACCTTCACCGCCCAGAAGTCCGGCCAGATCATCGCGACGTCGTCGGTGGCCGGCCTCAAGGCCTATCCGGGCGGCGCCGTCTACGGCGGCACCAAGTGGTTCCTGCGCGACTTCATGGAAGTCTTGCGCATGGAATCGGCCATGGAAGGCACCAACATCCGCACGGCCAACATCTACCCGGCCGCCATCAACACCGAGCTGCTGACCACCATCAGCGACAAGGGCACGGCCGAGGCGATGCAGCAGATCTACGACCGCTACGGCATCGCGCCCGAACGCATCGCCGACGTCGTCGCCTTCGCCATCGACGCGCCCGCGGATACCGTCATCAACGAGTTCACCGTCGGCCCCGCCAACCAGCCCTGGTAACCACGCTTGGGCGGCGCTAGAGACGCCGCCCCCCTACAGCACCAGCACCCCGCGATGCTGGGCCTGGTTGTCCGGTTCGACGTGGATGGTGATGGTGACGTCGCCGAACTCTTCCTTGACGGCCTGCTCGATCGTGTCGCACAGGCCGTGCGCCTCGTTGACGCTGATCGTGCCGGGCACCACCAGATGGAAGTCGACGAAGGTCATCTTGCCGGCGTGGCGCGTCTTGAGGTCATGCACCTCGATGGCGCCGACGGCGGCGGTCGAGATGATCGCCCGCATGGCGGCGAGGCGGTCTTCCGACACGGCCTCGTCGAGCAGCCCGCTCAGCGACGACTTCACCACCTTCCAGCCCGACCACAGGATGTTGAGCGCCACCAGACCGGCCAGGATGGGATCGAGAATGTACCAGCCGGTCATCACGGCCAGCAGGACGCCGACGACGACGCCCCCGGACGACAGCACGTCGGAGAAGAGATGATGGCCATCGGCCACCAGGGCCGGCGACTTCTGCCGCCGCCCCTGCACGATCAGCATCCAGCACCAGAAGCCGTTGATCGCCGTGGCGAGGCCATTGACCAGCAGGCCCTCGAACGGCGCCTCGATGGCCCGCGGGCTGATGAAGCCCTTGTAGGCCTCGCCGATGATCAGCACGGCGGCGACGATGATCATCGCCCCTTCGAGAACCGCCGAGAAGAACTCCGCCTTGTAATGTCCGTAGGGGTGGTGGGCGTCGGCCGGGGTGGCGGCGACGCGGATGGCGATCAGCGCCACGAACGCCGTGGCGACATTGACGATGCTCTCGAGGGCATCGGACATCAGCGCCACCGAGCCGGTCAGCCAGTAGGCGACGGCTTTGAGGCCGAGAACGGAAAACCCCACGATGAGACTGCCGATAGCCAGGCGCGTTGTTGTGGTCATGGAGCTGATTCCAATGGGCAGATACAGCGGCATACAGCGGCGCTCGCTGCCGGTCTACAGGCTAATCGGCCACCTTATGTCTATATATCCGGCCAAGAAAGCGATAATCAGAACCATTATCAAATATTAATCCGGAAGTATTCAGAGATATATTGAGATCTTGCGAACTAAATATGTCCCGACATCGGCGAAGTCAGCAAGAACTTACTGATCGGCAGACCGGGTATTACGTTCCCCTCCCCCACGGCGGCGCAAAGCACGATGGCAGGCCGCCGAGGCCCTGCGCCGCACGCGGGGGATGACGCCGATAGATTTGCGCTATCTATTTGTTTCCTATATACAATCCTTCCATCCCCGCGTGAGAGGGAGGGTCTCGGGCAGGATGGAACGGCCGGCGACCACAGGGCTCCCGACGCACCACACCGCCGACCGCTCACTCCTGAGCCGGCGACCGGGTGACGATGTCGCCGATCTCCACCTCCGTCGGCTGGCGGATCGCGCCGGCGAGCAGCGTTGCCGCCGCCCAGCGCAGCACCGCCTCGCCCTCGCCCACGTCGACCTCGCAGACATCGCGCAGCACCACCAGCGCCTCGATACCGGTCAGAAGCGCCAGCGCGTTGACGAGACGGTCGAAGGCCGGACGCGGCAGACGCGGCTCAAGCGGCGCCAGCGCCGCCCGCAGCCAGCCAAGACGCCGGCCGCCCCGCCGCACCGTGCTGTCGCCGACGGTCGACGTGCCCAACAGGGCGCGGAACAGGCTCTCGTTGCTGGTGATCATGCGGAACACGTCGACAACCAGACCGTCGACCCGCGCGGCGACCTCCGCCGGTCCGGCATCGGCCGGCAGCGGCTCGACGCGGATCGTGTTGGCGATGCCTTCGAGCACCGCCTCCCGGATCATCTCGTCCGGCGTCGAGAAGTAGCGATACGCGGTGGCGCGCGAGATCCCGGCCCGGTCGGCGACCTCCACGACGGACGGGCGCCCGCCCGCCTCCACGAGATCGCGCGCGGCGCGGAGCAGTTCGATCCGGGTTCGCTTCTTCTGGTTGGTGCGTTCGAAGGATTTTTCTTGACTGTCCATTTTCATCTCGTTATGAGAAACATGTCTCATTAAGAGATCAGTGTATCACTCATTTCTCCCGGTGCAATCGTGATTTCAGAACCCGCAGAGCCGATGACGCTGCATTTCCTCGGCAATATCCTGACCTTCCGCGCTCGCTCGGTGGCAACCGGCGGCAGCTTCACCGTCATCGAGGTCCGCACCGCGCCCGGCGCCGGTGCCCCGCCGCACACCCAGACCGATCAGGAATCCTTCCTGGTGCTGGAAGGCGGCTACGAGATCATCCGCGACGGCACGGTGCTGACCTGCCGGCCCGGCGATTTCGTGCACGTGCCGCCCGGCATGCCGCACGCCTTCCGCAACCCGACGGATGCCGTGTCGAAAATGCTGCTGATCAACTTCCCCGGCGACCTGCACGAGAAGTTCTTCATGCTGGTCGGCGACACGCTTGCCCCCGGCAGCACCGACTTCCCGCCGCCCGCCGCCCCCGACATCCCCCACATCCTGGAAGCCGGCCGCGCCTGCGGCATCGACATCCTCGCCAGCTAACGGAACCATCATGACTGACCTGATCGAACGCCTGACGGCGGCGCCGCCGTTCGCCCTCATCGCCCGCATTGTCCTGACGTTGATGTTCTGGCTGAGCGGCATCGCCAAGCTGGCCGACTTCCCCGCCACCGTCGCCGAGATGCGCCACTTTGGCCTGGAACCGGCCGCCCCCATCGCCGTGGCGGTGATCGCCGTCCAACTCGTGGGCTCGGCGCTGGTCATCTCCGGCCGCCATGTCTGGCTCGGCGCCGGCATGCTCGGCGTCTTCACCGTCCTGACCATACCCATCGCCCATGCCTTCTGGACGATGGACGGTGAACACGCCTTCTTCGAGATGCTGGTCGCCTTCGAGCACATCAGCGTCATCGGCGGCCTGATGGTCGTCGCCGCCTTTGGCGAGGCGCGTCGGCGCGCGGCTCTGACCGGCCTCCCGGCCTGATCCGCGAACCGCCGGCGCCCCTGGCGCCCTATATTTCCCTCTCGCCTCTTCCTGCCTGAGGTCCCCGCCTTCGCAGAGGATGACAGAATTATATATAAAAAAACATATACATAGGTTGTCATCCCCGCGCAGGCGAGGACCTCAGGACGAGAACGCGCGCCGCTGGTATCAGGCGCCCGTTCGGCCCGAGATAGTCCGCCCCTTTCACAGAGAAGCGCCCGATATCGGCCCCGTGCCCCTTTCTGCCCGAGATCCTACGCCTTCGCGTAGGATGACAGTTTTATGTATATAAAACAGATAGATAGCACGTCCATAAGGTGTCATCCCCGCGCAGGCGTGGGACGACAGCTAACTATATGATCGTAATTATAATTCTGTCATCCTACGCGCAGGCGTAGGACCTCAGGACGAGAACGCGCACCGCTGGTATCAGGCGCCCTCTCAGCCTGCGATAGTCCGCCCCTTTCACAGAGAAGCGCCCGATATCGGCCCCGTGCCCCTTTCTGCCCGAGGTCCCCGCCTGCGCGGAGATGACAGTTTTATATAGATGAAACAGATAGATAGCGCGTCCATAAGGTGTCATCCTACGCGCAGGCGTAGGACCTCGGGACGAGACAGCGCAGCGGCTGATATAGATCTCCCTCCCCCCAATCCTGCGCCGTCGGCCGGATGACGATGCTGCCGAGGCCGGCTTCAACGTGCGGCGCCACTTCGTCCGGGCCCTGGCCGGCGCCGGCCTGCTCAAGGTGGAGGAAAGCCGGGCGACGTCGGGCGCCTCATTGACACCACGCGCCTGGGTCATACTTTAGTATTATTCAGAACAATGGACCCATGCCCATGACCTCGCCCGACACCAGCACGCTGTTTCGCCCCTTTTCCATCAAGGGCCTCACCCTGCCCAACCGCATCGTCATGGCGCCGATGACCCGCGCCATGGCGCCGAACGGCATCCCCGGCGCCGCCAATGCCGCCTATTACCGGCGCCGCGCCGAAGGCGGGGTCGGGCTGATCCTGTCGGAGGGCACGGTGATCGACCGTCCCGCCTCGCGCAACCTGCCGGGCATTCCCTTCTTCCACGGCGACGCCGCGCTGGCCGGCTGGCGGCAGGTGATCGACGCCGTGCATGACGCCGGTGGCCGCATGGGGCCGCAGATCTGGCACACCGGATCGACGAAGGCCGGCGACTGGCAGCCGGAAGCGCCGGTGGAAAGCCCGTCCGGCCTGCTCGCCCCCGGCACGCCGCGCGGCGAGGCGATGAGCGAGGAAGCCATTGCCGACACCGTGGCGGCCTTCGCCAAGGCGGCGGCGGCGGCCAAACGACTCGGCTTCGATCTGGTCGAGATCCACGGCGCCCACGGCTACCTGATCGACGAGTTCTTCTGGCCCGGCACCAATCAGCGCACCGACCGCTACGGCGGCGCCTCCATCGCCGAGCGCTCGCGCTTTGCCGGCGAGGTGGTGGCGGCCATCCGCGCCGCCGTCGGCCCGGATTTCCCGATCATTCTCCGGGTCAGCCAGTGGAAGCAGCAGGATTATGCGGCGCGCCTGGCCACCACCCCGGCCGAGATGACCGACTGGCTGCTGCCGCTGGTCGAGGCCGGCGTCGACATCCTGCATTGCTCGCAGCGCCGCTTCTGGGAACCGGAGTTCCCCGAGATCGACGGCGAGAACGGCCTCAACTTCGCCGGCTGGGCCAAGAAGCTGACGGGCGCCGCGACGATCAGCGTCGGCTCGGTCGGCCTGTCCGGCGAGTTCCTCAAGGCCTTCCAGGGCGAGGCATCGTCGGTGGTCGGGCTGGACCGACTGCTCAGCCGCATGGAGCGCGACGAGTTCGATCTGATCGCCGTCGGACGCGTGCTGATCTCCGACGCCAACTGGGTCTCGAAGGTGCAGCATGGCGATGCCGCCGGCCTGAAGGGCTTTGACGCCACCGCCCTCAGCGAACTCGCCTGAGAGACCACGCCACGCCCGCCGATCACTCGGCGGGCGACGGCTCAAATAAGGCACCCGATATCAACGGATCGCTCTACCATCCCGAGGTCCCCGCCTGCGCGGGGATGACAGTTTTATATATATGAAACAGATAGATAGCGCGTCCATAAGGTGTCATCCTACGCGCAGGCGTAGGACCTCGGGACGAGACCGCGCGCCGCTGGTATCAGGCGCCCCTATCTTCTCAATCCCGGCTATCTGGTCGATCAGTCCCGAAGCGACCATACTGCCCGCTCACGCTCAGCCATCGGAAAGCCAATGACGATCAACGTTGCCTTGTGCGCCTGGGGCATGTCGGGCCGGGAATTCCATGCTCCGCTGATCGAGGCCGAGCCGCGCCTCAGGCTCACGACGCTGCTGCGCCGGTCGGGGCCGGATGGCAGCGAACCGGCCGGGGTGAGGTGCGTTGCCAACTTCCAGGCGATCCTCGACGATCCCTCCATCGCCCTCGTCGTCGTCAACACGCCGAACGAATTGCATTTCCCGATGGCCAGCGCGGCGCTCGCGGCCGGCAAGCACGTCGTCGTCGAAAAGCCCGTCACGGTCTCCCTCGACGACGCCCGCGCCCTGATGGCGCATGCGCGAACAGCCGATCGCGTCCTCGCCGTCTTCCACAACCGCCGGCTCGACGCCGATTACCTGACCCTCAGGCGCCACCTCGAGAGCGGCGATCTCGGCGATCTCGTCGAGGTGGAATGGCACTACGACCGCTACCGCGCCCACGTCACCCACAAGCGCTGGAAGGAAGACGATCTGCCCGGCGCCGGCACCTGGTTCGACCTCGGCGTCCACCTGGTCGACGGCATGCTCAACCTGTTCGGACCGCCGCTGTCGGTGACCGCCGACATGGACTCGCTGCGCCGGCCCGGTGCCGCCACCGACTTCTTCGACGTCCGCTTCCGCTACCCCGGCCATCGCGTGCTGCTGCGCTCGAGCACCTTCGTTCGCGAGCCGGGACCGGTGATGATCGCCCACGGCAGGCTGGGCTCGCTGATCATCCGGCATGACAGCGCCGATCCCGAGGGCGATGCCCCATCGGCGCTGCTGCACACCGAGCGCGCCGGCAAGGTGGTGCGCGAGACGGTGCCGCTCGAAGCCGCCCGTCATCACGACTTCTACCGCAACGTCGTCGACGCCATCGCCGGCCGCCAGCCCCTCGCCTTCGGCCCCGAAGGCGCCACCGCTGCGCTTGCCCTCGTCCTCCGCGCCATCGACGCCGCCGCCCAACCCGCCGTCGACTGTGGCTGACGAGCGCGCGGCCCCTATGGTCAGCGCGCAGGCGCCGCCGGCAGCAGGTCGCGGTAGAGAATGAAGTTCTCGTGCCGCTCTCCCTCCAGCTCGAAATAGCGGGAGCCTTTGCGCCGGAAGTGCTGGGCGTCGTAGAACCGGATGGCCGCCGCGTTCTCGTGGTTGACGGCCAGCCAGAAGCCCTTGAGGTTGCGCTGCCGGCACAGATCCGAAGCGTGGGCCAACAGGCTCGCGCCGATGCCGTTCCGCGCGTGATGCGCCCGGACATACAGCGTCACGATCTCGCCCGTCAGCTCGGGCAGCGTCGGGCAGACGGCCTTAAAATCCATCCGCAGATAGCCGAGCAGGCTGTCGCCTCGCTCGCATTTCACGATGGCCTGGCTGGGGCTGGAAAGATGGCCTTCGAACCTGGCGGTGGTAAACTCGCCAAGCACATAATTCGAAAAGGCCCTGCGGATACCGTCCCTGGCATAGGTGTGCAGCCAGACTTCGATCGACAGCGCCGCCAGATTGGCCGCGTCGGCGGCACCCGCCACGCTATAGCGAAAGTCTGTCATCTGGCCTCCTTGACGGCGCGTCATCGCTTGCGATCGCGACGCCGGACAATAGGGACTTCGGCGAAGGCGGCAATGGCTACGTGCATCCGGCCTTGGCGCGCGCGCAAAAAAGGTGGAGCCACCGCCCCGCTCGCTTTTCCGCTATCGCCCCATATGAACGCCCCGCTCCATCCTGCCCGAGGTCCACCCCTCACGCGTACCAGAACGCCAGCCCCACCACATCCGCCGCCGTCAGCGCCCCGGTGTCGGTATCGGCCGCCCCGGTGGTCAGCGCGTAGGCGATGCCGGTGGAGAAGTATTCGCCGATCGGGATCAGGTCGAAGTCGAAGATGTCGGAGGGCTTCAGCGGCAGGGTGACGATCGGCACGTCGGTGCCCACCGTCGGCGCGCTGGCCTTGTTGTAGAGCTTCAGATAGCGCGCCGAGGTCGAGGCGTTGTAGCCGCGCAGCTTGTACAGGCGGCCGGCCGAGGTCTTCACCGACGCGGCGTTGGTGGTCGCCGCCGCGCTGGCCAGCCGGGCGACGGTGGCCAGGCCGGCCGAGGTGGCGCGCGGCGACACGGCGACGTCGCCGATCAGCTTGTTGCTCGATGACGACACGGAATTGACGTCGATCGCCCCGCCGGCCACCGCCGGGGCGACGTCCTGCATCATCGCAACGGGAATGGCCCGGACGGTCACCGGCCCGGTCGTCAGCGCCGTGGCGCGCAGGCGGACGGCCAGCGCGCCGGGCGCGTAAATCTCGTAGGCGTTGGCGACCGATTGGTTCGACAGGCTGGTCACCGAGGCGCCACCGGCGGCCGGCGTGGCCGAGATGGCCACCCAGGCGGCGAGCCCCGGCTCGTAGCAGGCCTCGAAGGCCAGCCCGACCCCGCTGAACGCACCCCACCAGGCAAAGACGGCGCCATTATAGGCCTGGAGACCAAGCGTGATGGCATCGCCAGCCGCGGCAAGGACGTCGGCCACCGCGCCCGATTGCGCCATATCCTCAAACGGCAGCGCCCCGCGCGCGCCCATGTAAAGTTCAGCAACCGACTGCGCCATGGATGACTCCTCAGGCTTTCAAGGGGATCGCGCGTGAGAGGAGGGCCGGACAGCGCCCGCTAAACTCAGCGACGAAAAGCCAATGGCGACAGACTAGACGGGGATGGTTTTCGGCATCACAGCGGCGCGGACAATAGGATTTGCGTTGAGCTTTATCCACTGTAGAGGGGGCCGGCGAAGTCGCCGAAAACGAGCCCGGAAGCGACAAGAAAGTCGACGGCTAGCGGCCTATCCGCTATGTTCACGGCACGCGATCAATTCCCGCGGGAGCGATGGCAAGCGGGACGCGTTGAGTTGGCGATAGAGCAAGAGGCACGTGATGTCGTATAGAGTACAAGAAATATCGCCAGACGCGCTAACCCTCGACAAGAAAAATCCCCGGTTCGGCATCTCTCATGCCGTCGATGAAACGGAAGCCCTCGACATCCTTTTGGAAACTACCGACCTAAAAGAGCTATGGGATTCCATAGCCGAGCGAGGTTTTGAACGCTTTGAGCCGCTTGTCGCTACGGAGGAAGATGGACAGCTGATCGTCCTTGAGGGAAACCGCAGACTGGCGGCAGTGAAGCTTCTTCGCAATCCCTCCACCATCAAGCGGGAGCCACAACGCAAACGCGTTCCTACGCTTCCACCAGAGAAGCTGGCGACATGCGACACCTTGCCGGTTATAGTGGTCAACGATCGGAAGGAAGCTCTTGGATATATTGGCTTCAAGCATGTAAATGGCCCTGCTCGCTGGTCTTCTCTTGCAAAGGCGAAATTTGGCGTAGATTTTTTTGAATCCTTTGGTGGAGCTTTGACACCCCAAGAGCGCATGCAATCCCTGACGAAACAGCTCGGAGATAGTCGCGGGCTTATTATTCGTCTCTTGGTCGCATATAAGATCATTCAGCAAAGCATATATCTAGGTATATTTGATAAACTTGAGATTAGTGAGACATCATTCGAGTTTTCTCACCTATATACCCTGATAAATAATCCGGATAGTCGCCAATTTATCGGTCTTTCTCGCGCTCCACTGAGTGAGACAATGATCGTAGACAACCCGGTGCCGCCGACACACTACGAGGCCCTGACCGAGCTGCTAGGCTGGCTGTACGGCGCTTCGTCCGTCATCTCGTCCCAAGGAACTGATCGTCCTAGACTTCAGAGAGTCTTGGGAATCCCTGATGCAATCCATGAGCTCCGCGTGACTGGTGATCTGTCTTCCGCAGAGACGATTGCAGGGTTGGGTACCGAGGACTGGATTAGCCTCTTGGCAAAAGCAGCGGCCATGACACAAAAGGCTGCCGCAGATGCAGCGCTGGTTTTGAGCGAGGTCAACGCAAAGGACGTTGAAACCGCAAAGAAGCTACTTATGCGTATCCAGACTCAGGTCAGGCAGATTAACTCCGCTTTTCCTGAGGTAGAGGGGCAATAATGGTTCAATTCCGACTCTGCCCTCTTGACCGCGCGGAAGCCTCAATTGAATCACTTGCCTGCTGGGAGCTAACATCATTTTTCCTTGGCTCTTCGGCCCCTCTTGATATCGATCTGGATCGCGAGCAGGCTGTAGATTGGTATATAAGAAATGAGGTACCCTCAAATGACCGTTCAGATTACTCGAATGAGCCGCAAATTGCAGAAGATGAAATGCTTGATCGTTTTGAGACTTCTCTCGTCGAGCTAGTCGCAGTAAGGCAGGAAGTACTAGGTGAAAACTACCCATTTACCATAGATTCTGGAAGAATATTGTCACGGAAAAGTGACGAGAGAATTACAATTGCGGGGCTCTCTTACCTAACCTTGCAATTCTACAGGGCGGCTAGAGGTGGGCTTGTCGAGTTCGCGGGTGATACGGACGCTGACGCACGAGAAGGAAAAAGGATATTCAGGGATACGTTTGAGAAATCATTTGAGCTCATCGCGAGTTATGCGGTATCTATACATAAAGCAGGGGTTCCACACTTGCTCTCCGACTGTCGCGGGTACTTACGATTGCATTCGAGACTTGAGAAAATATGCAAACGGCTTGGGGCCGGGCAGGTTCTACCTCATCAGCAATGGAATGTCATCCAGCGCGCCGCAAACGACGGCGGGGTCGATTGTGTGGTTCACGTGGGAGCTCCGAATATGCCGGGAAACGCCCACTTACTCTTGCTGGGGGCTACAGTCCAAGAGGACCGAATTGACCGGAAGATCATGGGTCCTGAAGCGCTTGAGAAATTCTCACGTTTTTTTGTAGAGAAACCCGCCGGCTTTCAGGGGGCTTTGGCGCGCCCCCAAGACGAGGATGCCCTAACAAAGGCAAAGTGCGTGGATAAGGATTGCCTTTTGTACTCCTATGAAGAGATTCTAAATTGTCTAGGCAGAATGCCAGCCGAAAATCTGACAAAGACTAGAGAGTATACATTTTTAGTTAGCTCGATTCACCGGATACTTTCCGAACTCAAGGGGGCCATCTATATTCACAACTATGATAAGCACCAAGCGTTCCAAAACTAAATTACGCTCATGTACAATAACTCTCTTTCGGAGCGTTTCTTGGCGAGACTATAGTTAACCTGGATAATCGACTCGCCAACGTCTTCGAAATTACTACGAACAAGCGGGTGGTCATCGTAAGTCAGAAGCCAATGTGGCGCTGCACCACTCTTTAGCCATGTAGAAAGTTCCCTATGTTTTTTCTCGGTCATACCATTATAGTAAAGGCGCCCACCCGCCCCAACATATGGCGGATCGACAAAGAGAAATATATTTTCTAGGGGGTTATTTTTTGATAGCCCAACACAAAAATCAAGTCCATCCTGACAATACAACGTAATCTTATCACGAAGACTGCCTATCACTACGACCTTTTTCGCCAGGGATTCTTTATTGAACCTAACATCTATCTTCCATTGCCCCCCCTGCGAGTATCCCCCAATCGGTCCTGATCCGATGATTACACCGGAGCGACTTGTTCTATTCACAAAGAATGTTGCAAAACCAACATCAAAATCATATTCCTGGTTTTTTACATCATAAAGAATCCGGAGCGAAGCGTCCCATGTCGAGAGATTAACATCAACCTTCGATAGCCGCTCGAGAAACCGATCAGTCTCGGTAACAATCGCGCGCCACGCCGAGTATATTCGGCAGTCGGCATCATTGAGGTGAAGGTGGTCAACAGCCCCACCAACCAGCAAATTCAACGCAGCTCCGGCGCCTCCGCAGTAAGGCTCTGCATATTCGGGAGGCCGCCCCGGAAACCGTTTGCTGATCTCCGCTTCCAGAAATGGCGAAAGGAACCCTTTTCCACCTGGATATCGGAAGGGGGACGCCGCATTTCCAGCATACGGGCGTCGATAGATACCGAGATCGATTATGTTGTCTTTCTTTTCCTGCATTTTACTTCGGCACTTCTCGATCACCAAACAACAAATCGTTCTTTTCTCGTGGCGCGTTAAGTTATATCAAAACGGTTAACATTTCTAGTCTGCCCTGTTGGGATAAACGCGAGAATGCCCTGCTTTTTGGGTAAGGCGTGGATCTTTAGTTATGGTTAGCATACGTCTTCCGCCCGCGCCCTCGTGAGCCGCATCCGCATTTTGCTCGGCGGACCGGACTCAACGTTGCGGATGCGCTTGTTGGCAAGTAGCTGGTTCATGGAGCCCTCGAACACGCACCGATCTGTTTTTTGCTCTCGAGTCCACGGCAAAGACGGTCGGCGCATAGTTCGCCGACCATAAGCACCACCCTTCGGCGTCGTAGTCGTCCATGAGTTTCAAGAACAGGACGTCCACCCGTGTTAGGGGGGCCGTCTTTGGGCGTCGATCCAAGTTAGGACGCCAAATGCGCCAACGCAGTAGCGTCCTGAGCGTGGGCTATTGACAGACGCCCCCCAGCCGGAAACTTCATAGAAGTCGACCTGTCGCCCACAGCAGCCCCATAAAAACTCAGGCGGGCCGAAGCCCGCCCGATTAGTCGATGTCGCCCGGCAGCCAATCGGGCGGTAGGCCGCCGAGGGCGTCAAGGAGGCCGTTGCCGGTGGGGGTCTCGGCATCCTCATCGAGATCCGGCGGCGGCGTTTCGGGTGGAGCCGATGGCGACGGCTGCCGGGGCTTCCTGCCTCGCTTGCGGCTGGTCTCGCCCTCCGGCTCGCTCGCCCCCGCCGCCTCCACCCACGATGGCCTCAACCGCTCGTCCGCCATCAGCGCGTCGGGGACGGAAAATCCTTCCCCGGCGTCGCGGATCTTGCCGCCGAAATAGCCCTTGCGGACGGCGACAACGCGCATCAGATGGCCACCCCGTTCGACTGCACACCGGCGACGATGCCGGCGGTGATCTTGCCGGAGGTCGGCGCCGTGCCGGTCACCGTGTACTTGAGGCGGGCGTACTGCAGCGTGATGCCGCGCGGCAGGTCGTCGCGGGCGATCTGCATGCCGGCCTTCAGCTGGGCCAGCGTCGCCGAGGCCAGCGGGATCACCTTGTCGGGCGTGAAAGCCGTGGTGCTGTCGAGCTCGAGGTCGATCTGCAGCGAGGTCAGGTTGTTGAAGTCTTCCACCACCTGCACCAAGAGCGCCACGTCGTCGCCCTTGCCGGCGTCGACGTTTCTGGTGGCCGGCGAGATCGGGCCGAAGTCGAGGGTGTTGGTGGAGGCAGCCGTCGCGGTAACAGCCTGAGCGTCCGAGAACAGCGCCTGCGTGTCGAGGATCATGTCGGGTTCCTTCAGGAAAGAGGGAGCGCGCCCGCCGGAGCGAGCACGTCAGGATCAGCCAGCAAACGCTGCCAACGAGGCTTCCGTGTTCAGCAGCGCATCCGTCTCGCGGATCGGGATGCCGCGATAGGTCAGCACTTCCTTGCCCTCGATGCTGTCGCGCTTCAGGCCCGGCGCCGAATAGTTGGCGGTGCCGGCGTTGGTCACCAAGGAACGGTCGGACGACTGGGCGTCCAGCACTTCCAGCACGTCGCGGTTCATGTAGATGGCGATGCGGCTCGACGTGGCGTTGAGGCGGCGCGACTGCAGGCGGTAGTAGGCCTCACGCAAGAGCTTCCACAGGTCCACCGAGCCGGCCATCATCTCGGAGACGTCGATGTTGGCGATGCGGGCGTTGTAGCGCCAGTCCTTGACGAACATGCCGACGTGCCAGGAGAACAGCGTCGACTTGACGTAGAACTTGT
>Ga0316604_10001859_pt1 | contig 17409 bp, 15 predicted proteins | sample OWC_soil_day20_C_FD_207650 | JGI IMG/M metagenome (GOLD analysis project Ga0316604, IMG submission 207650) | Wetland soil microbial communities from Old Woman Creek delta, Ohio, United States - OWC_soil_day20_CT | ecosystem: Environmental > Terrestrial > Soil > Wetlands | place: USA: Ohio... | reverse complement strand
AGGCCGCGATAGCGGTTCTCTTAGACTTTATACGATTTTTTGCAAAAAAAAAGAGTAGGGTACATTTTCTGTACTCTACTCTTCAGAGAATTTTATTATATTTTTCTTAACTTAATGACATTGGGCGGGTGGCCGGGTTGTGATGGAATGGATAGTTTAGTCTAATACCTAGGCAACTTACCTTGTTCAATATAAAATTCCACCGGCCCAATTTTCTTCATCCGGTTATTGGCTTTTAGCCAGCGCTCACGGAGGTTCTCCGAGAATAGGCGCTTATCACACGGGAAATGGCCACACTGGAAGCAGAAGTCCACTCCCTGCTCCTTGTGGCATGTTTTGACGGTACAATCTATGGGACACTGGCATTCTTCACTCCGGCAGCCGCCACAGTGGGCAGATGAAAAGTAGGTAAGCAAATCCTCAAAATCCTGATAATGATGAAATGCGGGCTGTACAGCAGACTTGATTTTGGCCAGGCGGCTGTAGTTGCCGAGTAGTTCCGAAGCCTGGTGGCGTGGTGTTTTATCTCCCCGGCGCTGTGATCGGCGCACCGGCCACAGTCTAGGCTGCAGGGGGGGGGAGTATGGTTTCGTAGGTCATTTTTGTACTCTTCCTAATTAAATTCTCCAACAATACGCCATATTGTAGATTGATGGTCTTCAAATTTGCCACCTATATCGAGCCCCGATTTGGAGGCTGACATTTTTAATCCAGCGTTAATACCATAATCATCCTCATACCTTATAGATAAAGAAAAGTCTTTAAGTCCATAGTTTAATCTTCCCTGAGCGATTTGTCGCCATGTAGGTTCATGATGATACCAAACTAAGTTTTCAGGGAGTTTAGGGTTAACATTTCCTGATAAATTAGCATGGAAGAGTAATTTAGATGCCGCCTTTGCATTTTCTGATATTGAGGCACCTGCATCAATATCAGCATGGGGAATTGAAACATCTAACTTTGCACAGAAGTCTTTTGACCAACCACTTACATGTTCTACCTCAATTCTTTTAGCGCCTAGTGACATTAGTAATTCTATCGCCTCGGAAAACTTATGTTCAAAGACAATGCGATGGAATTGAGCGACGGGAAAATACGCTTCTTTTATAGTTGGATGGGCTGCATATAGTACATTATTGCGTGGGTGACCAGGAGGAAATTTTACAGATTTAGCTTCGCTACGAGCAATAGGTAAGGCATTAAAACCGGAGTCTTTCAATTTACTTAAGGCATTATAAAGTTCAATAGCTGTTTCCGCAATAAGTACCGGACCCATAAATGTTGGGAGGACCAATTTAACTCCAACTTCTAAAGCTTTTAACCCGAAAGCTTTTAACCCCAAAGCCTTATAGTCTAAGCCATTTTCCTTAATTTTACCTTTGTCCTTAGCAGGTTGGACTGTTTCGTCATCTACAACTACAATGAATTGGCGTTCGGCATAGCATAGGTCGAAGAACGAGCGGTTTTCCGTCTCCAAAATCATGAAAATCTCCTTCCGGATCTAAAAGATTTGTTATTCATTACTTTAGTTATTTCTTAATCGAATTCGGCGTACAAAATATTATTCCTTTTCGCAAATTCCAACATTTTCTACCTAGATGAAGTTAAAAGAACGGCTAATGCCGGGAACTTATTGCAATAAAATTACAATCTTGAAGGAAACTGGATAATATTATGGAACAAGTATGTAATTTCTTTTATGAGAAGTTGCATATTTTTCATGTACCTAATCTAATCTATTTTTGGGAGGATTTGCATGTATACCAGAACTATTAATCCAATTCATTTTGAAGATTTGGAGCCACATAGATTCGAAGATTTAATTCGGCAACTAGCTTATGATTTTAGACAATGGAAATCAATCGAAGCAATTGGAAGATGTGGAGCAGACGATGGAATTGATATTAAGGCGACTGAAGTTTCTGCCCTTTCACAAGACGATGAGGAAGAACTAGAAATTAAAGATAATGTTAATAACGAAAGAGAATGGATTATACAATGTAAAAGAGAGAAATCTATCAATCCAGCAAAAATTAGAAAAATTGTTAAAGAATCTTTTCAGAATGGACGACAAAATACTTATGGTTTTATCTTGGCGGCTGCTTGTGATTTTTCGAAAAAAGCAAGGGATGAATTCCGTACAGAATTGGTGAATTTAGGTATCCAAGAATTTTACATATGGGGAAAGTCTGAGTTAGAAGATATGTTATTCATGCCTAAAAATGACCACCTTCTATTTGCTTATTTTGACATTTCTCTGCAAGTAAAAAAGAAAAGCTTAAAAACTACTTACCGTTTGAGGATAGCTACAAAGCGAAAGTTAATTGAGATTATTGGTCCAATAAATCAAGAAACTTTCTGCCCGGTATTATTACGCAATGCAGCCAATGTAAAATATCCGGAAATAGATGAACCTCAAGAACATAAAGATTGGAATTATTTTATTTGTTTAGGTCAAACATATCCTGATTATGTCGCATTTATTGAGGAAGAATGTTTTGCCTATCTTGCTGAAGATTTTGAACACTGGGCTGCATATACAGATAAAAAACTGGAATTTTTAAATCAGCCTTTCAAGATAATATGGGGCAAAGAACAAATACAAGAATCTTCTCAGGAAGAAGAGATTCGGAATAAATGGCTTAGTATCCATGAAACATTACGAGGAAAACTCCGTCATATCGGATTAATTCACTTGGATCGAATATTGGCTATTGATATTGACGGAGATGCCTTTCATTCGGGACCTCATATACTGGTGGATACACAAAGCCATGACGGATTTTTCGATTGTTTTTATACAGAACTTGTAATTGGTTCCTCCTATACGAAGCGTAAAATTGAATTAAGAGAAGAAATGCGAATTGAATTTTTTTAATAACATAATAACTTTGATAAAGTATTAATCAAAGACAATTAGTCTGTGAAATAGGATAGCTCCGAATGTATATTAATGTATATTTCGGATAGATAGAATGAAATAAGAAAAAGGAGATATTGTGAGCAACCTAAAAGCAAAATATCCTTTACGCGAGTTAAGTATAAAAGATTTTGAACTCATGTGTTACGAGTTATTACAATCAACAGATAAATATTTTCAGCTTGAATATCTGGGGGCGTCCATGAAATCCCATAATACTGATATAATTGGTAGCTATGAAGATGTGGACGGGCAAGTAAAAAAAATTGCTTTCGAGGTAAAGCATTGGTTTAAGTTTAATAGAGAATCATTGATTAAGGATTTGCATAATCGAGCGGTAACACTAAATGGCTATAGCAGACTAATTTATATTACTTCCGTTGATGTTTCTGACAGTGATTTTATGGCTATCCAGAAAGCAGGTCAGGGATACTCAGGTATTTCAATAGAGTTGATGGATGCAACTGCCATATTTGAGCTTCTTGAGAAAAACCTTAAAGTTGGGAGTAAATATTTTACAAAATTAAAGATACAACTCAGAAATAGGAATATAAAGTTAATTGGATCAATTATATCTATAGTAGTTGCTTTAATTTATGGGTTGTGGAGTGCAGACTATACCAACAATGCATCTAGTTTGGATCAGCATATTAGGAGTGTCGAGAGCACTCTAAGCAATTTAAAAACACTTGAGACTGACCTAAGTAAAATAAAAAAAGATATGGATGAACTTCAAGCAACTAGCTTGGCAATTCAGCAGGAGTATGAAAGAGCTCAATTACTAAAATCATTAACTAAAGAACAATTGATCGCTGTAAATTCTGCTGTTACATACCAAAGCTGGCCAATGACCTTCCTGAATGGATTTATTGGATTTATTATAGGTATTGCTACATCAGTACTAGGTAATGTTGTTTATGATTATTTTAAAAAGCGAAAAGAGCTACAAAACAACGAATGATTGTTTTTGTTTAATTACAAGATTACTGCTTATTCTTCGAACCCTATTCCGTTGCTTATTTGCCTCGTAGTCGATAAAAACCTTCGGAAATCTGATATTTTAAAGATGCAGATGGAAAAAGAAAAACCCCGGAGAGTGGCCGGGGACTAAACCTTAAAATCAATATGATCTCCAACGCCGTCCACGATAGCATGTTGCTGCTCATCTGGTTCCGGCTTGGAGTTATTTTTTATGGATTTTTTGGCTATTATTTTCTTCTTTTGTCTTGGTAGATACTGCGAGTCAAACTCAAAGTAATCCGGCAGTGCTTTGCGAACGGGCAAAACTCTTCTTACTGCTTGGATAGGTTCGACACGTTCCACGGTATCACCTCGCCATTTTCAATCTTTAAGGTATAGTTCCTTGATAATTTAGGTTGAGGATTTTTCCTCTTGATTTGGTATGTATTCCAGTAAGTCGCCAGGCTGACAGTTTAAATAAGCGCATATGCGGTGCAACACATCAAGGTTAATATTTTCTCCTTTGCTCATCTTGGCCATTGTGGAAGGCGAAAGAGATAGTGCCACTCTTAATTCTTCACGGGTCATACCTTTATCAATAAGCAATTTCCAAAGAGGGTTAAATGAAAAAGACAATATAATCACTCTCCTATACTACACATTATAATAAATTTTCTACGTTAAAGCAAAGAATTTATTCGATAACGCGTTGACAATATCTTCGCGTTAGTGTAGAATATATACATAAAGTAGTAGAAAGGAGAACTGAAATGTTAAAATCCGTCGTAGCTACTCTTGGCAATGCCTTGGTAAAGCGCGGTATATCCCGCCCACACGCCTTCCCAAAAGCCTGGCGTATGGCCCGGCAAAACAGATTTTTTGCCAAAGCCGTTGGAGTCACTATCGGCAGCCGTCAGGAAGCACTTAAGCGCCTGGCGCAATATGGCCGGGATATGGTCAGGGTGTATCTGGTGCATGAGAGCAACAACCCGGTGGATTCCAATGCGGTGGCTGTGGTTGTTGCGGTGGCCGGTAAAGGGGAATACAAGGCCGGATACCTGCCGAAAGAAGGCGCCAGCCTTTTGGCCAGGGTGATTGATAAGTTAGGCGGGCAGCTGGCAGCCATATTAGAGAATATTACGGGCGGGGGTGATCGCAAATACGGACTAAATATAAGCTATGCACTTGGGGGCGGGATGTCCCGCCCCGTAAGAAAGGAGTGTGAGAGATGAATTTACAATTGGTAAGTGGCTATATGCCAGCGGCGAAGAAATTCCATGGACAGCGAGTAGTATCCTTCCGGGATATTGACTTAGCACACCAAAGGCCGGAGGGGACAACTGGCCGGAACTTTTGGGAGAACAGAGAACGTTTTATTGAAGGTGAAGACTATTTGAAAATTTGTGCCGTCGAACCTCGTCGCAACAAAACTATGGACACATCACCAAAAGTGAACAAAGACATAATTCTCATTACCGAATCAGGCTATCTCTTGCTGGCCAAATCATTCCATGATGCTCTAGATTGGCAAGTTCAACGTATGTTAGTAAAAAGCTACTTTCAGGCTAAGGACCATACCAAAGAAAAGCAGCTACCGCCACCAGGCACCACTTCAAAGGAAAGTCAAGTAACCAAGTCGAGGAATAGAAAAGGCTGCTCAGTGCACCACCACTGAAACAGCCAGGGACAAGCAGGAACCAACAAGCTCCGCCGCCAAGTCCATTCTATCAAGCGGCGGGATTAGAGTCAAATGATAGGGGGGCTTACATATGAATATCGATGTGCCTAAAAATAATGATTCTGGAATACTTCATAGGTTATTTGAGTTAGCCCATAAACGCGGCATTAAGATTTATTCAGATTTCGATCTGGGGGAAAACATTTTTGGACTGTGTGTTAATTTTGACGGAATAAAGAGAATTGGGCTCAGCAGCAGACTCTCTCTTCATGCGGCAATCTATGTATTATCACATGAGCTAGGCCATTGTCAGCTACATGCAGCTAAAGTCAATTACGCTCTGTATCACAAGCGGGATAATTACTATGACAGCATAGAGCAGCAGGCAGACCGGTTTGCTGCAAAGTTAATAAAAGTATTGAGCCGGAGTAAATCACCAAATGAATATTGATGGGGGGCAGTAAGTATGTATTTATCAAATCAAACCTGCCCCGTATGCGGGCACCGTCTACATGTAACCTGGTCGTGGCCGCCGGTCATTACCGGCACGCCAACAGCGTTAGTATTTGTTTGCCAAAACTGCGCTATTAACGAGATGGCAAACGGGTATATAGAACGAAAGCCTTTTGCAGATGATGTGATTATTAAGCCAGAGGGCCGGAATGTTTTGGTGCGGCATTATAGCGCCTATAACCAGGCCATTCCATATATGGCTGAGAGAAAGATACCTATCGGTGCTTAGATAGAATATGGGATGGGGGAGAGGATATCATGATCATTAGTGATGGAATGCGTGAGAGCATGCTGGATATAGCAGGGGTTACATATAAAGTGCATCTAAATAGAGGCGGTACATTGGAAATATGGGAATATGGTGGGAAGTATGCGCCAACTTATATCATGTTGCCGGCCGGTGCGGTGGATTTTGAGCGGCGGGGACGTCATGCAAGTTAAAGGCGATAGTCCGGACGGTACCCGGGGAAGGTGGCCACAGATGCTGGAGGATTGAGGATGTTGTGGATGTTAGGGACATTTTGAATGCTGTTGGTGAGGGCTATAATAATGCCCACAGTGTTAAATTGGGCAAGGAGGTATGAACGGTGCCTAAGTTAAGAGTAGATGAAAGATATGTTTGGGCGGAGCTGCTTTGCCTTAGGATGGTTCTTATAGATGTGATTGCAGGCAAGCGGCATGGGATGGAGGGACGGAAAGCGGCGGCGATTGCCGGGGAGATTGAGAGGCTGGCAGATGCCGTGATAGTGCCGGTAGATAAGTTCTGAGCTTGATACAACCAAATGGTATTATATTAGTTCTTTGTTTGCTTTTTTTGACATAAATGCTAACCTACCTTTACTCGACGATATTAAATCTAAAATAGTACAGGAGCGGCTAGGGCATGCCAGTATTGAAATGACACTGGATACATACTCGCATTTGTTGCCGGACACGCAAGATTTGGCGGTGCAGGCCGTAGCAGCTTTTTTGGTTAGTTAAATAAGCATGCTAAAAAACCAGGTTGCTTGGCGATCTGGTTTTTAGCTTTATGGTGAAAGGATTATAAAGATACTAAATCGAAATAGATTAAATTGGCAAAACAAGGGAAGGGGTATAACAATGGATGAATTTCTACAAAGTATTCCAGGGTGGCTAGAAATTCCTGTTTTGACAAGCGTTGTCCCACCGATACATACGAAAAGCCAACTATTACCATTGGATAAATTATCTTGGGAAGATTTTGAAAAGCTTTGCCTTAGACTGGCGCGGCTAAATGGTGAGATTGAATTTTGCCGTTTATATGGAAAACGTGGCCAAGCACAAGCAGGAATTGATCTTTATGCGAGAAACCGTCTTGCCGAAAAATATGTGGTATATCAATGCAAAAAGGTAAAAAATGTTAGTCCAGCAATAATTAAATCGGCTGTAAATAAATTTTTGGAGGGTAAGTGGGTTGGAAAAACGGAATCTTTTGTTCTGTGTACGTCTGATTATGTGAATTCTACCGATTGCCTCGACGAAATCGAAAAGCAGCAAAACATTTTAAGTAAAAAGGGGATTAGCTTTATTATCTGGGATTCTAGCGAAATATCCCTACAACTTAAAGAGATCCCCAAATTGGTTGACGACTTCTTTGGAAGGAGTTGGGTAAGTGAATTTTGTGGGGATCAAATTGCTAGAGAGTTAGGGTCACGCTTAGATCGAAGTGCAGTTTGCGAATACCGAAAAAAGATGGGAGATTTTTACAAACACGTTTTTAATACTCTTGACCCAGGTTTGCCATTAAAGTCCCTGCCGAAGGCTCCTCCTCTGCCACTTGAACATAGATACGTTTTTCCGGATATCATTAGCAGTAACAGACTGATATCTGATGATACTATAAGTCCTGAAAAATTGAAGAATATTCGGGAAGAGGAATACAAGGCATATACTTATGGCAAAAATTTCGGAGAAAAAGAACTGATAGGAGTATCACCTGTAGACACGGAAGCGTTTCAACAACGCCAAGGCATCGAAAATTGGCTATTTAATTCTACTCGAAGTATTCTCCTTGGAGGACCGGGGAGTGGTAAAACTACTTTCTTACGGTTTCTAATGATTGATTTGTTATCTGATTTACCTAAGTTAACGTTACTCGCAAATAAATGGGGACAATTTCTACCAGTCTGGATCCCATTTGCGCAATGGACGAAACTTATTTCTGATAATCCATCTGCTGCATCCTTGCCCGAGTTGTTACAAACATGGCTTAAAAGTTGGGGTGAGGATGAGTTATGGCCTCTGGTTGATGGGGCACTCACGGATGAGCGGTTGCTTCTCTTGGTGGACGGACTTGATGAATGGACTAATGAATCCTGCGCAAAAATTGCTGTCAATATGCTGAATGTTTTTATCGATCAGCGTAAACTGCCAACGATTGTCACAAGTCGCCCGCATGGGTTTTATCGACTAGGTATACACGAAAATGGGTGGCAAATTGGAGAACTTTGTTCTTTTTCATTTAATCAACAATTAAAATATGCTGAAATATGGTTTGAACACAAAAACAGGGAATTGCATGTTGGTAACTGGAGTGACTCTGAAATTCGGTGCAAAGTAATTGCTGAAGCAAAAGATTTCTTGGATGAACTGCAAAGAGCTCCTGCCTTTATTGAGTTGGCAAAGGTGCCGTTACTACTGAGTTTGCTAATGTTTCATAAATTTTTTGATGCATATCTTCCTCAATCAAGATTTAAAGCATATGATTCGTTAATTGAGCATCTTATTTCTGAGCATCCTCAGAGAAGAAAAGTAGATTCCATGATATATGATTCTTCGAAAATTTCCGGGGATGACTTAAAGAAGGTATTAGCGTATCTGGCATATTATATACATGTAAATTCCACAGAAGGGATACTTGACTGTAACAGAGCGTATTTACCCATCGAGCAATATCTGCAGGAGGATATGGGGCTTAGCCCTCGTGAGGCGAAAGAGAGCAGTAGGTTAATTCTGGATAGTAGCCAAGACACTACTGGAATACTTGTTAGGAAATCGCCAGTGGAGATAGGCTTTTTTCATAGGGTATTCCAAGAATATTTAGCAGCATATTACCTATCTTTTCGTCCAATGGAAGAACAAGTAGAGGTAATTACAAATCATTGTTTTGACCCGCAATGGAATGAAGTTATTTTGTCTTTGTTTAATATGACAAGGCGAGAGGGCGAAGTTAAAGAGTTTTTAGAGGCTATCAGAACTAGGAAAAACCAAGGAACTACAATAGAAAACTGCAATGTAGACTTATTAGCATATGAAGTAGCTTTTGGTGAATTTAATACCCCGATTAAATTGGCCAAGGAAATAGCGGAAGAGGCTTTTCAGACTATAGAAACTCATTACTGGTTGGAACATAGAAAAAGAGTTCTTAGTTTAGCGTTAGAAGGATTGAGGTCGTCAAAATTTAAGGATTTATTAAAAAGAAGACTGAAGACCTGGTATCCTTGTAAAGCAAATTTTAGAGAAGACTTTTATAAGGCGATATCAGCGTGGCCGATTGAATCTCAGGAGGTTATAGAATTCTGTTGGAAAGGCTTATTTGACGAAGCAGTATATAATAAGCGGTCAGCGGCTAATATGTTGAAGAAACTTGCTGTCGATAATACGTTTATTATTGATCGGCTTATTAAAGTTGTTCGTTTAGCTTATGATAATACTACAAGAGCAGTTGCGTTAGAAACACTCATTAGTGGCTGGCATGATGACGCAAGAATTATTGAATTGATAGACCATTCTTACACGTCTTTAAGTCCGGAACTACAATTGATGGCTGTTTATGGAAAAATAAGACTGGAATTGCATACTGAAGATGATTTAAATAAATTATTTGATTTAGCAGTTAACCAACCCTTTTTTAGGTTTGAATGGAAAAATGTACTAACTGACTGTATTATTTCTGGCTGGCCAGGATCTCCATTGGTAAAGAAAAGATGTTTTCAAGCATTAAAAGAAAAGGGAAAATGGAAAAATAATATTGATCACGACATCGCACTAACAATTTTATTGTTGGGATTTCCTCAGGACGATGACGTTGCCGCCTATTGCGCAGGAGAAATATCAACAGAAGAACATCCATTTCTGATGGTGAACTTGTCGACTCCATGGGATTTATTGATGGAAAATTTTAAAGATCATCCAGCTCTTATTGAGCCAATAGACACATGGATGGGTAAAGAAGAGTTCTATGAGCCTGCAATTGCATCTGCGGCAATGGTAGGAAGAACAGCTACTGGAAAAGCAAAGCTTATTTCTATGTTAGGTACATCAAGTGTGCCTCATTGGCCAGCAAGGTCTTTAATTAAAGGGTGGGGAATGGGCGACAGTGAGGTTAAGGCCGCCCTCGAAAAAATAGCTATGGGCGATGCTGACAGAGCATCGAGGGTAGCTTTCTTGTTGCCGGATATAATGAGTGACAAAGATGAATGCCGAGCACGGTTAATATCTATATTAAAAAATGAAAAATGCTCACGACACGATTTTGTGTTGGCGGGGTTATCGAAATTGGGGCAAACCCAGGGGGATAAGGAGGTTGTCCAAATTCTTTTGGACTTGTTTACTACCTCGGCGGCATCAAGAATATACGAACATGTAAACTCAAAAATGTTCATAGATTATTCTTTTGATCCCAGAGTACGTGAGCTAGCACTAGGTGAATTAAATAAAAGAAATAATTCCATACAAGCGATTGCATATGCATACGGAAACGATCAAGAAATTAGGGAAAAGCTATTCGAGGGATCTACTCCGTTGTTAGCAAGCTTAAGGAGACAAATAGTTGATTATTATTCAAATGAATGTTGCGATTATGATTTTGCTATATCCCAACTAAGAAGTTATGCTTGCGATTGCGACCAAGAGGTTAAAGTACAAGGATCAATTGGTTACTACTCGTTGATGAAGAAGCTTAATAAAGGTGATTCGATAGATTTTTCTAAGCTAAAACAGGATATTGTTTGTTATGGACATGACTATGAGACACAAAGACAAGCTGCGTTTTGTGGTTTGGTTATATTGGACAAATTAGATATTATGCTGGATGCGCAGGAATCTATAGGTAATGAAAAACGCTGTTCGATATCCGTACACGGGACAGCCGTCCATCCGAATACTTCATTTCTAAGGTTTATAGCCAAAGAATGGCCATATTTGAAAAACAGATACAACAGATTCGGGGACGAATTATTATTTCGGTTAAATAAATTTAAATCATCGGAGTCTTATTTTTGGAATGCAATCAGTTTATTCGCAGATGATTCAGCGGCGGCCAAGAATGACGTATTGAAGGCGTTAGAAAAACCATTAGAAGGTGAATGGGATACTAATCTATTAAGTTTTTTGGCGAGAGTACGTCCCCAAAGTAAGCTTCTTCTTGATTACTGTATTCGAGCTATAACTGAAAAGCAAGGATTCTGGCGCTCGAGACAGACAGTAGAATTAGCCGCGGAAATAATAGGTGCACATTTTGGTAACGAAGAAGCTATAAAACATCATGTGTTGTCGTTACTACATAATAACGATATGGGCCGAAAAGTTCTTGTTTTATGCGGTGGCTGGCCAAATAGCAAGGAATTAGATGCTATCTGGGAGTTTATTTCTCATAATAATGTCGAGATGACATATACCGAATGGTTACAACTATTTTGCCACAAAGCGTCTTCTGAGCAGTTAATCAACATGTTGTTAGAAGCTATTGAATCCGTGGAACAATATCCAACTAGTATTTCCGGGGTTGAAAAGATTTTAGCTTTACGAATAAAAAGTGATGATAGTGTTTTTGAAAATTTGATGTATCATTTAAAAACTTCTTCTCATCCGTCATATATGGCAAGTCTTCCCAAAATTATCTTTAAAGCAAGAGGGCTATCTGCGGAATTAAGGCAATGGTATGAGTGTCAGTTAGTCAATGTACAGGCAGGATTTGCTGAAGTTGGGTTTGATATTATTGACGGGTTCATTCGGCCAGTTGAAATTACTTTACTAAATTTGTACAACAGAAAATTTCACTAGCGAGAATCTTAAAACCAGGTTGCATAAGCTACCTGGTTTTGTGTGCAATAAAGGAATAAAAATATATGGAATCGAAATAGGTAGTATTTGGTAGAGAGAAGGGATAGAGATGCAAAATCAATTAGAGTTATTGCAGAAATTATTTGAAATATTTTATCCAGTTGCTCATGCTAAACAACAAACGGCACAAATTAAGAGTCAGCGATTTGTTTATTATACTAGTGCTGAAACTGCCTTAAGCATTATAAAAAACAAAGAAATTTGGATGAGAAATGCTACTTGTATGAATGATTTGTCTGAAGTGGAATATGGACTTGATTGTTTGCGGAAAGCCTTCATATCTCCAGAAGGAATTAAGTTTCAGAGTACTCTTAATGATATATTTCCTAATATATGCAAAGACATTGATGACATATTAAGTAGTTGGGTGCCACAGATGCAGGCTGAAACTTACTTAACCTGTGTATCAGAACATTTTCAGGATGAAGACTTATTGGGAAGACTGTCAATGTGGCGAGCATACGGAAGAATGGCGGGGATTGCTCTTGTAGTGAAAAGTGGTGCAATGCTATCGTCATCAGCTGCGTTAAAAGCATATTCTAGTCCTGTTGCATATATTGATACAAGTGGTGTTATAGAACAAATTAATTGTATAACAGACAATATCATCAGTAATAGCGCCTTAATTAAATCAACTGAACGTGATTTGATTAAGGCTTATGTAATTAATGTTTTTAAATTCGCAATTTTAAGTATAAAGCATCCTGGATTTAAAGAAGAGCAGGAGTGGCGTTTGATATACAGCCCTTCTATGGAAGAATCGTCAATTATTAAAAAGGATGTATGTGTTGTAAACGGAATACCGCAGCAGATATATAAAATCCCATTAGTAGACAAGCCTGAACTTGATTATTTTGCTTCCATTCCGAATATCATTGATCGGATAATTATTGGTCCTGTCGAGTTTCCTTGGGCGATATGTAAAGCTTTTGTTGAACTTTTAAGAAGTGTGGGTGTTCAAGATGCTGAGAAAAGAGTATTTACTTCTCGGATTCCGTTACGCCGCTAAAAAATACTTCATTTAAGTCAAGAAATGATCTAACCCTAAAGATCAAACTGACGATAATTGCGCCAACTATTATTTTCAAAATTAAGGGGGAAATTGGTATGATTGTATTCGATAAAATAAAACTCTGTGTAAAAGAAATTAAAATGACGCAAGAGTTATTACCTTTTGTAGGGTGTAGCTTTTATCAGAGAGCCTTAGCACGAATGATAATTTTGCGAATACCTGATTTTATAAAGTATAGTAGACAATATAATAACCAGGTAGTATTGACTAATAAAGGGGAAATTAAAAGACACTTAAACGGTCTGAGTGATCTATATGATGAATTTTTAAAAAAACAACGTGATAAATTTTCAGGTCATATTCAAGACGATATTGACTTTGGGACAAGAATTGATTTATGGCTGAATATTGAGTTCGACAAAATTGATTTTTTTGTTAACGCTGTTCTTGAAGCATATTCTTATTTTCATACTGCTTCAGACTATGAGGTTTTGAGTACATCTATTTTGAAAGCACCCTTATTGAATGAGTTTGAGCAAAAATCCATGGAATTGAATATAGAAGATAAACCTCGAATTTCAACAGATTTATTAGGCATATCAAGGACTGGGACTGGCGGACTTATTTTAATTAATAACATACAAGCTAAATTTGGAGCTTTAAATTCATTAGAATTAATTGTAGATTACGAAATAAAGATATTACAATGTGCAGCCTTAGAGAAAGAATTAAAACGGCTTTTTGTGAAAATGCTTTTAGTAGATATTGTAAACTATATGGATAATTTTATAACTCGTACGGTTGCTACTGGCGCAAAGCAGCAGATGGATGGCTTAGATACATTATTTGATATAAACAAATGTAATACGGCAAAACAGATAATTGATAAGTGGAAAGTATCATATAATTATACGCCAATTCTAAATAATTATCGTGAAATACGTAATAAAGTCGGTGCTCATGTAGACGAAGTTCTTGAGGTTTCGGATATGGAAATGCTTGTTGACAATTTGGATTTGGAGGAAGTAAACAATTTTTGGATAAATATTACTGATTTAAAAAGGAAGATATGCTATTCTCAACATGAATTTAAAGTATTTGCAATCAAAAGTGAAAAAATGCATGGTATAGAAAAGGTTATGAATACAATTGCCACTCCATTCAAAAAAAATGATTGTTTACCATATATACAATTGAAAAGATATACACTCCCTGAGCTATGGGAAATGTGGGTGAATGGTCAAGACAAAGACGAGGTTAGAAGTCAAATCTTTAGTTTGATTATGAAAGATGAATTGATAAATTTAAATGAAGTAGAAGTGGAAGAACGGGAAAGTGTCTGCGTAAAGAAAGTTGCCGAAAGAAAAATACATCAGTTTTTATATCAAAAGTTTATAAGTACGACGAGTGAAAATGAAAAAAGAGCAGTTTTTGAATTATTACGAAGTCTATCAACATCCGATCCAAATAGTTTAATGCTGTTATTGCTCAAAATATATGAAAAAATGACAGATAAGTATAAAGTAGAATGGTTATTTACTGTAGGAGAAATAAGGCCTGGACGGATTGTTAAAATTATTGATATATTGAAAGAGAATAGTAAAAGTAGTAATTTTGCAGTACTTTATTACGCTGTTCTAGCACTGTACAAAATTGACGTAATATCAAATGGGCTCCAGTATCTTAATAATGGAAGAAAAGAGGAACTGCTTAGTAACTCGATAAATATTTATTTGCATAATTATATAAAGTCCTTGACCAATAAATATCAGATTGCCTTTGTCATAATTTTATTAAGTGAAGCAAATTTCAATTGTAGTTTGATTACTTTTAGTGAGTATCTCAAAAAGAAATATGGGTTTCTCGAAACAACATATCTTGAGGTGATAAAAGACTTTGCCGAAAATGAAAAAAAAGAGAATCTATCTAATGTTGAGCTCGATAATTTGGTAAATTCATTTAAGAACAAACATTATATTCTTATAGCTATATTTTTAAGTCAGGTTTTGGCGCAAACAAATCCTCAAACAAGTAGATTTTTTCTCGAAATAGGCGATGATTTTATTATAATTAACGGTAGCCATGAACAATCTGTGTATTGGAAGGCATTTATAAAGAAAGAATTAGGCCAGATTGATAACTCTATTAATATTTTAAAGCACTTAGTCAAATTGAGTCCCGAAAGTGTGGATGCTAAAATAGCTCTGTTGGAAATATATGCAGAAGGGAAAGACATCGCTGCATATAATAAACTGTGTGATGATATACTTAAGAATTATAACTTAAGTAAGGAGCAAGAGAAAGAAATAAAGAAAATCCAGGATCTACTGTAATTCGAACCAAGGAATGGATTACTTTTGAGTTTTTAACTGGTTCTTAGCTTTGTTTAAGGCTTTTTTAGAAATTTCATAGAAACAATTGAGTAATTGCATGGGTAATAATATTCGATTTATAGATCGGCGGGATGCTTCTCGCCGATTGCCTATTTATTTGGCAAATTGTCCAATTTGTCCAGAGATATAAGCGGTTATTTTTATAGAAGTTTTTAATTTGTCCAAATCGTAATTTAATTTGTCCAATTTTGTCCAAACCCTGGAAGCCCCGCCGTTACTGGCTCCATCGTATTTTTGTCAATTTGTCCAATTTGTCCTATAGATATTATTTAAGAGGAGTGATTTTAATGGCTAAGAAGCGTGGTCATGGAGAAGGCTCAGTATTTGAACGCAAGGATAGACCGGGAACATGGCGGGCATCATTCACATACACCAATCCCGCAACCGGTGAGACTGAACATAAAACCTTTGATCGTGGGAATCGGCGGGAGGCACTATCTGCGGGGCGTAAATGGAGAGAGCAAAGAGAGAAAGGCTTGCTCCCAGAAGCTGATAAAATTACATTAGGTGAATGGATTGATACTTGGCTGAAACAGTATATAAAGCCCAATGTGAGAATTAAGAGCTATGACAAATATGAGGGTTGCTTGCTGCAGTATGTCAAACCCAAACTAGGTAAGATGCTTATGCAGCAGGTAAGGGAAACACAGCTCACAACTTTGTTTAATGACTTGCTGGCCATTGGGGGAAAGAAAGAGAAGGGCCTATCCTCTAGCACGGTAAAGGCCACCAGACGTTATTTGAGTATGTGCCTAGAACAAGCGATTAAATCAGATATGCTACTAAAGAACCCCGTTAAACAAACCAAACCTATTAAGCTCGTTAAGGCAGAAATTCAGACATTGAATGAAAGCCAGGCGGCGGATCTGATAACAGCGGCACAGGCGAAAGCGCAGGAGGCAGATCAGGCGTATGCCATACGGGCTGCGAAGGCAGCGGAAAAAGCAGATAAAACCGGTAAGTATGCTCAAGTACCTATGACGAATATCGTTTATCACAGTACATACATGGCTATTCTATTGGCGCTAAATACTGGTATGCGGTTGGGTGAGATCTTTGGTTTATCCTGGGATGCTGTTGACGTGAAGAAAGGCATTATTTACGTCAAAAGGGCTTTAGTCACAAGCATGGCGGGTGTTAAATTCGAGGAGCCAAAAACCAAAAGCTCAAAGCGACAGATTCCCTTATCCGCCGATGTGGCAGCGGAATTAAGGAAATATAAGACGCGGCAGGACTGGCACAAGAACCTTCTAGGTGATCAATGGGGGCCGCTTAACCTTGTGATAACCGGTGAATGGGGCCAGGTGTTTAATAATAGTAATTTTACTTCACGCTATTTTAAGCCGCTAATAAAGCAGATAGGTGCTGTTGATAGCTTCAAATTCCATGATCTGAGACATACTCATGCTACATTGTTACTGTTGAAGGGAATACCTGTTAAAGTGGTGTCAGAGCGGTTAGGCCATAGCACTGTAAGTATGACTCAAGATACATATGCACATGTACTGCCGGAGATGCAGGCTGAAGTCGTGAAGGTGTTGGACGGGATGTTTATTAGGAAAATCAATGGTTAGCGGTATTAGGCTTGGGTAGTAATCTGGGTAGTAAAACGCAAAAAAACTACCTGGAAATGGTAGACTTAGTAAAAGGGCAAAACCAGATAATCCTTGATTTTATTGACTGGTTGTAACTGAGTAGATAAGCAAACATACGTTTTACCCAATTCCCAAGCCGTGGGTCGAGGGTTCGAATCCCTTTGCCCGCTCCAGTAAAATCGCGGTTCGTGGCCTGTGAAACAACCAGGTTGCAGACATGTTGGGCACAACATGGGCACGAACAAGCTAAAATG
>Ga0316604_10001856_pt1 | contig 17425 bp, 18 predicted proteins | sample OWC_soil_day20_C_FD_207650 | JGI IMG/M metagenome (GOLD analysis project Ga0316604, IMG submission 207650) | Wetland soil microbial communities from Old Woman Creek delta, Ohio, United States - OWC_soil_day20_CT | ecosystem: Environmental > Terrestrial > Soil > Wetlands | place: USA: Ohio... | reverse complement strand
CAGCCGCAATTACAACCTTTGGCTTAGTCGCTTCCCCCAGTCCGGTATGCAAGAAAATGGTTAACAGAAGCCTGTTCACCATCGCCGTTGCCAGATGCTCTTGGGCGACGGAAATATGTCCCATTTCCCAGAGTCGACCTACTTCATACAAACTCGGCTCAATGATTTCAACATAGAAGTACGCTAGATCATCGACGTCAGTCAAGTAGTACTTTTCACTAATCGCCAAACACGCCTGGTACTCCCCGTGTAGCAGATGCGCCACAAAGGTATTAACAACTTCTTCAACTCTATTCTTCGTTAAAATCTTGTAATCTGCCGACTCGGCCAACTGGATAAAATCTGGATGATACGCGACTATCCATTGATAGACACGGTCTATTTCCAACCCTTTGGTCTGGCTCATATGTCGCGTTACCGCCTTACGCCACTCGGAAAACGCATAGGTAAAATAGTCATAGGAGAATCCGTGGGCGTGATAGGAGCGATACATCCAAACCAGCATCCGGGCCAGCAAGGTATAATTGTTTAGCCGAAATACGCTACTCATGAATAACGTGTGATGGCGATGATGATCAACCATCACTTGCAGCGAGCAATTACCCATAAAGTCATAAATGCTGTTAAGCTTAGCTAGCTCTTGGTTGACATCGTTTTGAATAATACCTTCCTTTTGATTATACTCGTCAGCAGCCAATGTTGAAACAGGTAGTATTTGCTTTGCTGTCTCAAAGATTGTCATGTTTCACATCCTTGCTTCGATTTATTCTATTAAATTACCCGAACGTTACTTAAATATTGCATCTCCCATTGATCCTAACTGCCCTTTGTGCAAATCTTGAATTTATTAATCACTCAATAAACTAAGCTTTATCGTAGATTTTATTTCGTGAATTTTAATATCATTATTAGGAATATGATAGGTATTCATTAATTCATTCTTAAACAACTCTGCCTCCTCAAGATTTTTACAAACTTGAGAAGAAATCTCATCCTTATTTTCTTCCCCCTTATTCTCCTCCCATAATACAATAAATAAACTGCAAATCATAAATACGAACCTCCCACCGAATTATACATTACAATCTTGCTAGTACGTCTTGAATCTTATCATCCTGAAAAGGCTTAATCACAAAATTGCGAGCGCCTGAAACAATCGCTTCCTTAACAGAACGTTCTTGACCCATCGCAGACACCATAACCACAACGGCTTTAGAATCGATCTTTTTAATCTCTTTAAGGGCCGCTAATCCGTCCATCTCAGGCATAGTAATATCCATTAAGACAAAATCAGGACGTAGTTCTGTAAATTTTGCCACTGCTTCTAGTCCATTAACTCCTTCACCTACAACCTCATAACCCCACTTTTCTAGTAAACCTCTCAATTTGATACGCATAAACAGAGTATCATCAACAATTAAAACACGTTTAGCCATCTCTCTTCATCTCCTTATCACTCTCGGCAATACTATAAATTTCCTATGCTTACGAATTTACCGACCATGGAATTGTTATATATATAAAAGTGAATCATTAACCACAAAATTACCGAATGGCTAATTGCATCAACTCTACTGGATTAAGCACCAGCGCGACCTTACCATCACCCATAATCGTCGCCCCTCCCATACCACTAATGGCTGATAAATAATCAGGTAGTGGTTTGACCAAGATATCCTGCTCATTGAGTAGTTTATCAACAATCATCGCTACTTTAGACTGACCATCAGTTACAACTACGATGGGTGTATAATCAGGCAACTCTTGCTTCGGCATCTTTAATATCTCAGCTAGGGATACCACGCCTAACACCTCGTTCCGGTGATATAAGATACGCTTTCCCCGCCGTTTCACTAGTTTGTTAGCAGACACCTTGGCCATTTCTAACACATTATCAATAGGAATCACTAATAATTGACCTTGCACCTCTACTACCAGTCCTTTGGAAACCATAAGCGTGAGTGGCAACTGCATGGTGATCTTACTACCTTTACCTAGCTGGCTGGTAATTTTAAGTGTTCCCTGTAAAGCGGTAATATTGCTATTCACCACATCCATCCCAACACCGCGGCCAGAAATTTCCGTAACATTTTTTGCTGTACTAAAACCAGGTAAAAAAATCAATTGAAACGCCTGTTCATCAGACATGAGTTCGACTTGCTGCTCAGTCAAAAAACCTTTTTCTACTGCTTTACACTTTAAAACCTCAGGGTTCATCCCTCGTCCATCGTCTTCAACTTCAATAATAACATACTTATCTCGGTTATAAGCCCTTAGCCAAACATGTCCCTGAGGATCTTTGCCTGCTGCTTGTCGCTCTTCCACAGTTCCAACACCATGATCGCATGAGTTGCGCACCAAATGTAGGAGGGGATCGCCGATTTGCTCAATAATATTTTTATCAAGCTCCGTATCTTCACCCTCCATAATAAGTGAAATATTTTTACCTGTCTGCAGTGCTATATCCCGTACAATTCTAGGGAATTTCTGAAAAGCAATCCGCACTTCTGTCATGCGCATCGCCATAATAGCATCTTCTAGTTCAGCTGAGATACGGTTAACAAATTGTCCAGTGTCTTTGACTTCTCGCGCTAAATTAGGCAGACCGTGCTCCATGTTTAACTTGCGAGCAATCTGGCTAAATACATTTTTAGTAATGGCAAGTTCACCAATAATATTCATAATCCGGTCTATCTTGTCCCCACTCACCCTTATAGAAGAATTAGCAGAGACTCTTGAGCTATCGACACTCTTGGTTACAGCTTTATTTTCTGCAGGTATTCTAGCAGCCGGCGGTTCCACAGGAGCTCTATTATCAATTAGCACTTGGGGTGTATCGACCGTCATGCCATCCCGTAACGTTAGCATCTTAATCGCTAAATTTTTAAGTTTACCACCAGTAGGCGCGATAACGCCTCTATGCAGCATGGCAACAATACCTGAGAATACATCAATTGTGTCAAAGCATACATTAATAATCTCGCCAGAAATAGGCATCCTTACATCCCGCACGTAAGCTAATAGGGATTCCATATTTTGCAAAACATCTAACAAGTCGCGAAAATTTGCTTGTAAAACTTCATCAAGGGGTACACTTAATAATAAGCCTACATTTCCCTTGAGAGAATGTACCCTGCGAAATAAATCACCTAATGTCTCAGTGTCTTCGGGATTTACATCTAGCGTTAGTAATAAAGTATCTGTAATGATCGCGCTATGTTCGTCAGCTTCTAGCAAGAAATCCTCAACTAGACCGATCGCTAAACCATCCAATGAGATGCTAATAAGTTCAGACTCTAACTGCTCTGCAAAACCACTTGGGATACTAAGCTGTTCATCAACTCCCTGTAGCTCCTCTGGCTGAGACATTTCTATCAGCGGTGTAATAACAACCCCTGTATATTCCTCTAACAATCGATCGATATCATGAATCAACATATCTACATCATAAGTACAGCTTACTTCTACTTCTACTTCTACTTCTAGCTCTGTTCCTAGGCGCACATTCTTACAAACTTCACCTAATTGGAAAATCATCTCCCCAAGAGCATCTTTGGCTGCCAACAGAACCTGGATTACTTTCCCATCTAACCAGCTACTGTCTTTCCGTATCTCATCTAGCAGATATTCTGTTTGATGCCCAAGCCTCGTGATCTCCGTTAAACAGAAAAACGACGCCAAACCCTTAATTGTATGTATTTTACCAAAAATATCATCAAGGGATTTACTAAGATTATCACTATTCTCCAATGTTAGTATTTCATCTTCTATTTTTTGCAGACTTTTCATGCTTTCGTCAACAAATGCCTGAAGCAGCTCAATATTATCTTTCATGAATTGGTACTGCATGGCTTATCCCCCTTTCTAGTAATCAACGTTTATAATAGGCAATACTGTTACCAATGCGTTTCATCTTAAAAAGATCAGTAATTCGCCCAACCGATTCAGAATGTCCTAAATAAATAAAACCGCCATTCTTTAATGATTGATAAAAACTATCTAGCACTTTCAGGCGCGACACTGGGTCAAAATAAATCAATACATTACGGCAAAAAATAAAATCATATTCTAACTGATTCTCCATCTCCTGATCTTCCATTAAATTAAGGAGTTTAAAATGAACCATATTTCTGACCTGAGTATTTAAAAGATACTGATCTCGCCGCTTCACAAAATATCTCTCTAAGTACTCATGGGGGACATCTTTTACCGAGCGACTATTATATAATCCTCTGCGCGCAGCTTCAATCACCTTAGTATTAATGTCGGTAGCTAACACTTCAATTGTCCACTGTTCAGGCTCAGGCAGCATTTCCAGCAAAATAATCGCCAAAGTATAAGGTTCTTCACCTGTCGAACATCCAGCACTCCATAGCCTGATTTTTCTTATTCCGCTAGCTACCTTAGCCTTAACGACCTGTAAAAGTACTTCCTCAGCGAACCCTTGTAACTGTGGGAAATCCCGGAAAAAATAAGTTTCGTTGACGGTTAGGAGGTTAACAAGATGCTGCATCTCTCTTTGATCATTAGAGAACTTTAACAACTGATAATATTCTTGATACTTTTCCAATCCTAGTTCTGCAATACGTTCATCCAATCGTTTATCAACGAAATAGCGTTTGCTAGGCTCAAACCAAATGCCTGTTTTTTTATAAATCAAATTAACAAATTTTCGATATAATTCCACTGTGAGTGTCATCTATCTGTCCTCCATCCCCAGCTTCTGAATCACCACTTAGCTAATTACCTATTCTATAAACAGATTTACTGATAACACCGTTATAATCCGAAAATCCCGCCTATTCCCTAGTCGTCTATTAGTAGGAAACAAGCGGCATTCCCAGCAAATATACTATGAGTTTATTAGACATATTTCACTCGCTTATTTTATAAATTACTGCGCATATTGTCCCACCATCGTTTCAGCTTCTCTTCTGATATTTTAATAAGTTCCAGCACTTGTGATAAATTTTTAAAAGGTTTCAAAACATAATCATTTGCCCCTGCTTCGAGGCATTGCATTGTATAATTCATCGTCGAATGACCTGTCATCATAATGACTTGTGTAAGAGCATCATATTTTTTCACTTGCACAAGAAACTCTATTCCATTCATTTTAGGCATCAAAATATCAGATAGAATAATATGGTATTTTTGTTTTTTTATCATCTCCAAGGCAATGATTGGCGAAGTTGTTGAATAAACTTCATAACCTTCCATTCGTAAAAACTCTTCTATAACCCATGCAACATCCTGCTCATCATCAACAATTAATACTCTCATTTGAGGATACATGCTGTTTTCGCCTCCTTTACTTTTAGTCACAATTTTCCCTAGTGATGACTGCACTATAAATGCTAGAATAAAAATCTAACTGTCCAACAATATTTTTCGAAATTTCTAGCACATTAACATGACGCCTTGTATACTCTCCCTCAGAAATAAGCCGCAAATCCCATCCGTTTTCCAATATTTTATTTTTAATTTGCGCTAATGTTTTAAGATGTTTAGCCTCGAAAATTTCCCATGAACTTAAATCAATGATAATGATCTGGGAATCTACACCCCTTGCTTCAAGTTCCTTAATCACTTGCAGTCCATTTCCAGATAGCATATCACTAGCAATAAAACTATAAAAATAAGTCTGGCCACACAATGCGTTATAAACGGTTTCCCACAACAACCGTAGTGCTTTGAGTGCAAGTGCTTGTTCTTTGCTAGTTACCGTAGCAGTCTCTTTCAATGACAATGTATCTGTCAATAATAAGGTTAACCTTTTCCAAGCAGGCAACCCACCATGAAACCAACCTGCTGCACCACTACTCGCGGCTCCCCATGCTGTTATTTGTCGCGCCAGATCCTTTACATGTCCTTTATAGCTCTTTTTATTACACAATTCTTTCCACATCATGGACACTAGACAATTTAAATCACTGATCTCCTCTTTAGTGGGCTGATCTGTATTTGATTTTTTTTTGCCATCTATTTCTGATATTTTTATATCGAGTATATCACCAACACTATAAGCCTCTTGCTTCACTGCATCATTGCTCATATCCGTCTCAATAATGGCAACCTGTGTAAGAGATTCTCCTACTGCCGTCATGGATGAATTATCGATATCGGGCTGACTATAGAGGAGCCGTCCAGAGCTACGCAGACGATCTAATAATAGAAATGCCGTCATACCTGGCATCGTTGCTGTCTGATCAACGATAAAAGACAGGTGCAAGAGGCGCGACTTACGATTCATGGCTTCTTGCTGACTAACTATAACACTGTCACTTTTCACATTATTCCTATCGCCTATTAATAGTGCTGTAGCCTCAGCTAGTTTGACTAGAAAATCCGTATACTTCGCTGGCATTTCTCCTGATTGATACGCTTTCAACTGATCTTCTATTACATCCATAGACTCTAACATCAAACTAACCGTCTGACCATCAACAGCATCCTCACCATGCTGAAATGGCACCATAAATGCCTCCATACAATGAGCCACTTCAGCTAATTCTTCAAAGCCTAAAGACTGAGCTCCCCCTTTTATACTATGGACGGCGCGAAAAACCTTATGAATAGCCTCACTAGGATTACCCGCTGCTTCTGCCCCAAGTAATGTTAAGGAAGCATCATTCAACATTTCTGCTGATTCAAGAAAGAAAATTTCAGCTAGCTGCTGATCAAGTTGCACTTCGTCCATTAATTGTCATCTCCTTGTTGACTTATATGCAGGTAGCCTAATCGTAAAATCCGTCCCCTGTCCAAGCATGCTCTCTACTGTGATAGTACCACCATGTTCTTCTACAATCCCCTTTACAACTGCAAGGCCCATACCAGTTCCCTTTTCATTATCACTAGTATAAAAAGGTTCAAATATTCTAGACATTACACTCTGTTCAATGCCATAACCATTATCAGTGACCTTCAGTATCACCCACTCTGTTTCAGAATGCTCCGTACTAGCAGTAATGCTGATATTACCTTCAGATTGTCCTGCTTTATATATTGCCTTAATGGCATTATCTAATAGATTGATCAATACTTGCTCTATCTGTTGCCGATTACCATAAATCATTATATCTGGACCAACAGTGCGTTTTAGTTGTACTTCAGACAGCTCGTGATTGGTTTTAACTAATACCCATGCTTCATCTAGCGCCTCAGATAAGCTGACTGATGTTTTTTCCCGTAGTTCATGACGAGCAAGAAACATTAAACTACTCACAATATCTGCAATCCGTTCGGTCCCACGGATGATTGCGTCAATCGAACGCTTGTGATCAACAACAGGACAGTCGTCCTTATTTTTACACCGACGCTCAAGCATTAGTTCTAGTAATTGAGCATTCATTTTAATAAAAGTAAGGGGATTATTCACTTCATGAGCAACACTAGCTGCTACCGTCGCAAGAGATGTTCTTTTGTTACTAGGAGCTATTGCTTCTCGTGTATTACTATCGTTTATCTCCGTCACAGCCTACTCACTGCCTTTACAATCTCTTTTGCAATATTATAAGCTGGTGCAACAATTTCAGCTCCGCCACGCAGTATGGCCTCCTGGGGCATGCCAAATACGATGGCTGTAGATTCCGCCTCGGCTATGGTAATACCACCAGCTTTGCGAATGGCCACCATGCCATCAGCACCATCTGACCCCATGCCAGTCAATAACACACCAACAGTTTTTTTACCATAAATTTCTAAAACAGATTGCATCGTCACATCGACTGAGGGCCTAAACAGCGTTCCTTCTGGCTGTGTTGTCAATCTGACCATGTATTCACTACGTTGTATATTTTTTCTCACGATTAGATGTAATCCACCAGGTGCCAGCAGACCCTGCCCTTTGAAGATAATATCGCCATTTTGGGCTTCCTTGAAAGGAATTTTACAATGGTCATCTAGTCGCTTGGCAAAAGATGTTGTAAACATGGGCGGCATATGCTGTACTACAAAAATCGCAGCATCGATATCCTGAGGAATATGAGGCAGAATCTCAAGTAGCGTACTAGGGCCACCTGTCGAAACTCCAATGACGATCACTTTTTGCGTACTTTTCCCTGCTATGGCGCAGGATGCTCTAGCAGGTGCTTTCTTGATGGGCTGGGATTTGCTAAAGGCCGAAGGGCGGTGCTTTTTTCTCTGGATTACTGCTAATTTAATCTTAGCAATTAATTCTTTGCCGATAATATGCAAATTAGCTGATACTGTGCCCGAAGGTTTCCCAACAAAATCAAAAGCACCCAATTCTAAGGCTTCAAACGTGGTCATTGCTCCTTCTTGGGTCAAGGAGCTTAGCATAATTACTTTGACCTCAGGATGCTGCTCAAACAGATGGAGCATACAGGTTATCCCATCCATCACCGGCATATTAATATCCATGGTAACAACATCAGGACATAATTCAGCATCTTTACGTAAAGCATCCTCACCGTCACGAGCCACACCCACGACTTCTATATCAGTATCTGTTTCTAAAATTCGTCGAATTGCTTTTCTCATCATCGCTGAGTCATCTACGATTAATACTTTGATCTGCTTCATAACTCACCTTCTGCTACTTGTGTATTATTATCGTTTAGGAGTGCAGGCCAAACACCTGCCCTCCTAAACGATATGATTTACTCTTAAGCCCCCATACGCAAGACCTGAGCAAGATCGATAATCATAACCATACGCTTACCACCATTTAGTTTGCCAACCCCACTAATATATTTGCTGTCAAGATTATCTGCAATGATCTGAGGCGCTTCTTCTACCAAACTGCGGTCAAAGCGTAACACCTCAGAAACAGCATCCACTACGATACCCGTCTTGCGATTGTCTATATCAACAATGATAATACGCGTGGTATCATCACGCAGCTTCTCTGTTAAACCAAAACGTCGCCTTAGATTCAGCGCTGGAATAATATTACCTCTAAGATTGACCAGACCGTCAATATAGACAGGTGCATTCGGCATATGGGTTATGTCAGTCATGCGATTGATTTCTTGTACATCTGTAATCTTTACGGCAAATTCTTCCTCGCCTAATTTAAAGGCCACCAATTGTTCCTCTTCAATTACACTATTCTGCTTAATTGCGACCTGCTCGGTAGTCACCTTTTCCCCTGATAATCGGTTTACTATCTCTGTAGGGAGTAACTTGGTAGCATTCAGACACATCAGCAAGCGTTTACCGCCATTGAGTTTGGCTACACCACGAATCTGGCCAACCTCCCCATCGCTAAAAATTAAGGGTGGCGGCTCAATGACATTACGAGCTACGGTTGCAACTTCTGATACTCTATCGACACGAAAACCAACCGACATCTGTCCTAAATCTACAATGATGATTCTGGATTGATCATTGGCTTTACTATTTTCAAGACCAAAAAACATGCGCATATTCACAATGGGCAGCAACTGATTTCGAATGGCTACAACACCCTCGATGTAATGAGGAACATTGGGAACTGTCGTAATTTGCTCTACCCTAATAATTTCCTTCACATGCATAATGTCAAAGGCATATTCTTCGTTTTCAAGCAAGAAGGTTACTAATTGATCTTCCTCGTTTTCAACTTTGGCGATACTTTCATTGCGAACGGCAGCTGCCTGTAATGCCTCGTGCTTCAATTCCTCGATTTGATCCACCGTAATCATACTATCCAAATTAATGGCCATGATAATGCGTGATCCACCATTTAGTTTTACCATGCCATTTAATAATTTCGCATCCATATTTTGAATAACGGCAGGTGGTATTTCAATATCGGCCTGACTGACTCTCAGTACTTCCGATACTTTATCCACCACAATACCCGTCGCTTTACCGCCCACATCAATGACTAATACCCGGGTACTTTCATCCCGCTGGCGCCGAGGCATCCTTAAACGATCTCGTCCATCAATAATGGGTAAAATGTTGCCGCGTAAGTTACATACACCTTCAACATAACTAGGCGCCTGGGGGATGTGAGTCACATCGGTCAGACGAATAATTTCCCGCACATGCATAATATCTACGCCAAACTCATCATTATTGAGATAAAAAGTGACTAACTGCCTTTCCGACAAATCATCTTGCTCTATTTCAAGAACTTCAGCCATAATTTTTCCTCCTTTCTCTCCGTACTAACTACTTTACATATTTTGCAGTTCATCAGCGAGTCCAGAAATCTCTTCAATGGCTTCTGCCAGTTCTTGCATACTCTTGGCCTGTTCTTGAACGGCTAACGTAGCCTCAGCATTGGCTTTATCCGCTTCTTGAGCTGCTGTGGAAATTTGTTCGATCGCCCGTTTAGTCTGTTCTAAAGCAACCATTGACTCTTCTGCACCCTTACCGATTTCTTGAACACCGCTTAAAATTTGCACGATGGCTTCTTCGATGTCTTCCAGGTTTTTAGTGGATTTTCTGGCATTTTCCACCTCTTGGGTCGCGGTTTTTGCTGAGAGTTCAATATCAGTCGTCACTTGTCGAATTTGATTTTGAATATTACGCACTAGATCTTTAATCTTATCCGCATTATCGGCAGATTCGTTGGCGAGAGTGCGAATATCACCAGCAACTACTGAGAAACCGCGACCAAACTCTCCAGCCCGTGCAGCCTCAATGGAGCCATTTACCGCCAGCATGTTGGTCTGAATGGTCACATTTACGATAGCATCTACAATTTTATCGATTCTGCGCGTCGTATCTTCTAGTTTTTTAATGTTTTGTGCTGATTTAATGCTAGCATCAGCCGCATTAGAAACACCTGTAATAATCTCGTCAATTTCCTGTTTATTAACAGTTAATAATGCCTGTAGCTCCGTTACTTTTGTTTCTGATTCTTGGGCACGCACTTTCATCTGCACAGCAGCTCCAGCTAAGTGCTCGGAAATATTGGCCGATTTAGCTGTCAATTCAGCTTGAATTCTAGCGCCTTCCGCTAACTGCTCCATCGTCTTCATGATTTGTTCAGACGCCGTACTACTCTCTTCCACATTGGCTGACAGTTGTTCTGCGGCGGAAGCCAATTCTTCTGAAGATTTTTGTGCATCGGTAGAGACTTTTAGTTGTTCAGCAAGCTCTGAAAGTTCATTGGCAGCAGTACTCATTTCATTGAAGGCTTTATTTTGTTCGGTAATTGTCGAAGTAATCTCTTCGGTGGCAGCGCCTTGCTCTTCACTGGCGGCTGCTACCTGCTGGGTTATGGCCAACATTTCCTTGCTACCTTCAGCGGCGATTTTCGCATTTTGCGCCACTTCAGATACACCTTTTTGCACAATAGCTGAATCCTTTTCTATTTTCGCAAGATCCGCTGTAATTTTTCTAGCTTTTTCCACTTCGTTATTAGCTGCGTTACCCGCATCTTCTACATCTTTTACAACCACTTTGACATTATCCTGAATCTCACCTACCAGGGTACGAATATCACGAGCTGATTTTTCTGAGATTTCCGCAAGATTACGCACTTCATCAGCCACTACGGCAAAGCCGCGACCATGCTCTCCAGCTCTCGCTGCTTCAATGGCGGCATTTAACGCCAGTAGATTGGTTTGATCGGCGATTCGCACCACCGCTTCCACAATATTACCCACTTCCACTGCTTGGTTTTCTAGTTCAGCTACAAGTTTTCCCGATTCCACATTGGTATCAGCGGTATTTTTAATACCTACAATCAGTTGTTCAATATCGTTACTTGTTGTTCGTACTAGTGTCTGAGTCACATTCACCTTCTCAAGAGATACTTGGGATCGGTCAGCAGCCACAATTGCCGCCTTTTCAATCTGGTTAACGGCTGCCCTAGACTCTTCAGCAGCGGATGCCGCTTCTTCTGAACCAGCAGCAATCTGCTCCATGGTACCAGCAAGTTCTTCAGCCGCATTACTGGCTTGCTCCACACCTGCTGACAGCTGTTCTGTAGCTGTAGCAATACGCTCAGCTAACTGTTGCTGTTTGGCTACTGTTCTAGCACGGACTTTATCCATAGCGCGACGTTTCGCCACATCTCGTTTCGCACTCATTTGTTCAGCATTGTTCTGCTGAGCCGTTGAACTGGATTTAGTCATCACCGGCTTACTTAAAGTTCCATTGGGTTGTGCTAATTTCTTTTCCATAAATACATATCCCCCTTTATTCGTTAAGAGATTTTCACTCTTGCCATGAACAGTTTGATTGACAACCTTCCTAATCATTAGTACGCCTTCTTGTTCAGCAGTGGCTATCGCTGGTGAAACATCATCATCCGGCGTAGCACGAATTGAGTAGCCCACCTCATTCGCTTGTATGAGTACCTTTGGGACTACTTCCATTGCAATATCTGATTTTTTCTGCAAGAAATCATGAATAAAATCAACAAGCCATCCCACTTCTTGTGAACAAGCTAGTTGAATGTCTACTCTTTCACCGACTTGAATGTTTTCAGTTGCATCAAATAATTCACGAATCATAATTTTTAACGTGTTTTTAATATCTAATAGCAAATCAATTTTTTCTATTTGATTGGGTATTTGCTTGCAAACTATGTCTTCCAGCATAAACACAGCCTGACGAATTAGCATCGCCATTTCCATTAAACCAAAGAAAAAGGCTTGTCTCTTAAGAGTATGTAAATGGACAATCACTCTGTCAATCATCACATCGGATTGGGCAGTATCAGCAGTTGTTATTAGTCGCAGGATCTGGCCTTCTAAACTTTGTAAATTTTTCACTGATTCCACTAAAAAGCTTCTAAGTGTGGTAAGCTCACTCACCGCGAATCCATACCTCATGATCTTATATCTCCCCACCCCCTAAAAACTTGCCAATGGTTGATAAAGGTTTTGAACAATTGTTGAATAGCTTAAAGAGCTTAACTACCGGACGTACATCAAGTCAAATGGAAAAAAAACCTCAAAACCCCCTAGATCAGTACATCACTGCTTTAGATTTACTTGGGGAAGAATCCCCTCAGTAAATCGTTGAGAAAGCTCAACTTCTCCTAACATTACAACTAGGACTTTTGTCTCATTACGAATGACCTTCGACATATTATTCTATAATCCTCCATTAATTTCAATATTCATCATATTTTGCAATAAACATGCAAAAAATCCACAAGGAGGGGCTAATCAGAGCGCTACTAAATGGCCAATTTCAAACCAATACTCAATACAAACTAAACCCATCAACCGACTTCTTGGCTGATGGGGCTTCCTCTGGGAAATACTTCTGTAATTTGTCACCCCACGAGGAAATTTGACGATTTTGGAACTACGCATTTTTGACTATATGTGCATTTTTTGTTTTTTTCAGATTGATTCTCATTAATATCCTATCTCACACATCGACCATGTCGACGGCCCCCAGAATTGTGGTCATTTCGGATGTTCAATAATTTTTTTGTGGGCATGTGGGCAGCTCGCTTACCCACATATTTCGTCAACATATGGACATATTGGAGAAAGAATGCTGAAGATATGTATCCATGCAATCCTGCATTTTTTAGTACCACCTCCCAACTGCCCACAAAAAATCCCATATATGCTAACTACAATCAATACACTATTCATCCTCAAGCACAAAAAAAGCCATTTATCCATCATCAGACAAATAGCCATTTCCTTCTTTCTATACTAATTTCTTGATTCATGTGGTGGAGACGAGAAATTTATTCAAAACAACAAAAACCACGATTTCTATACACGAAGACAGAAAAATCGCGGCTCCATAATTTCAACTATTTGTGAAAAAAAATCTAGATTTAGATGGTGGAGGGTCGAGTAGAAACGCACCTTACGGCGCGCAACCTTCACAGAACCGGACTTGCCCTATTAAGGCATCCGGCTCTTCATATCAGCATTCGCTTTGATTAGCCATAAGTATTCACATAAATCTTTGCCTTGGCAAGCGGAAATCTTTCTTCGAGTTTCGCAAACTTTTCCCAGTTGAAGCCCTTCCTCTGACTCCTCCGATTGAGAATGCTGAATAACTTGCGCCTTATAATATACCTGTATGCTCTTAGTCTCTGAATGTTATCAGAAACTCCATAGTATCGAAAGTGTCCGACTAGTTTCTGGTTTAGCATCGTTATCAGTTCCTTTATCGGTGTATGTATGTTCTGTCGGAGCCATATTTTGCATTCTTGAATCTTTGCTTTGAACTTCTTCCTACTGGTTTTCCTCTTAACTCTGAATTTTCCATGCCGGCTTTTGCTACAGTAGTGCGTAAAGCCAAGAAAATCAAAGGTTTCCGGCTTACTATACCCTTTTTCGTATCTTCTCTCTTCTGCATACCTGCCAAATTCGATAATTTTCGTTTTATCTTCCACTATCTCCAGATTAAATTTTCTCAGCCGTTCTTTCATCTTGCCATAAAACTTTTCCGTATCGTCTTTATATTGAAAGAAGCATACATAATCGTCAGCATATCTTATCAGATATGCCTCACCTCTGCAGTCTTTCCGCACTTTCACGATGAACCATAAATCCAGCACATAGTGCAAGTATACGTTTGCTAAGGTGGGGGATATGATACCCCCTTGGGGTGTCCCGTGCTCTTATGCCCGTCTAACTGGTTGTGGCTTGTACGTCTGACTTTTCATGGCAGGCTTCGAGAGCTTTTTCATCAATTACATCAATGAGGGTTTGTAGCTTGATTCTTGGTCTTCTTTTGGCTAATTCAGCTATCCTTGTCAGTTTTGTTTCCAATGGTTTCCCTACCTCTAGTGTAGCATTGTTTCCCTTTTTAAGGGCTTTGATATGTTGCGGCCTTCCCTTCACAGGCATTACCCTGCTTCATCAGTACTATTACGCAATCCGACTCCCTGCTGACCATTTGGCTTCCTCGTCTTAAACTTGTCGGCCATACTCTCATAAAAGAAAAGAGACGGCAGGGTCTCCCAAGTTCACTATTCCGTACCTATGTATAGCATGCCAAGACCTGCGACCCCGGGGTGCCAGACTGTACTCGCCATCTCGCACAGTCCAGTATTGTCTTCTGCTGGATCGAAAGCATCGACCTTTCCCTTCTTGGTCATTTCGAGGCTCTACATCTTTAGCTGTCGCTTTCGGCCTACTATCTCTCCTACCTACGCTTAGGTTTACGGTTACCCGGTCCACCCCAAGGCTGGATAATGGTGGCTGGCTAAGCCTTACCATACGGGAATTCCACCCGTTATACATGAATGTGCTTCTTGGCACACCGATCCGTGACCTTAAAAATCCGCCCTTCTCTTCTTGCCGTTTATGAGTTAGAGAACGACAAATGAAAATTTATGGGTTGAAAAAGTCTAACGGTTGTGATTATTAGCTTACTTATGTTTGTGAATCTTTTTTACTCGTCCAACAATGATTTCATTTTTATAGCCGTATCTGTTCCTGGCAAAGGAGTATGTACAATCATCTTTAAATATGAATTATCAGAAACATCGAAACTACTACTTTCAAAATCTAAGGTTCCCACAACAGGGTGAGTCAATTGCTTGTAAATTTCGCTATTGCTTTGAATTTCATGTAATGACCACCAAAAATCAAATTCTTTACTTTGCATTTTCAGATCGTCAATAAATTGAGCAAGACAAGAATCTTCAATAAATTGCACACACGTTGAACGAAATCGACCAAGTAGACTCTTGGCATGCAGATTCCAATCGACAAATAACTTTTTATATCTATTATCGGTGAACATCGCCCAAACTACATTTCGTTCCCGACCGTTCATTTCACTGAAATCGCCAATGACTAATCGTGCCGCTTGGTTCCAAGCAATAACATTCCACCGCTGATCCATGATAAAAGACGGGCATAATAGTAAACTATCCAGTACATGTTGAAGAATCGGACTTACGGTTCCTTGGTATCCTGGTATATCTGCTGGAAGCGGCTGGTTTGCTAAAAGGTAAAGATGAATGCATTCTTGCTTATCAAGCAATAAAACTTTTGCTAGGCTTTCAATTACTTGCGCTGAAACATGAATAGGTCTTCCTTGTTCAAGCCATGTATACCAAGTTACGCCAATACCAGCTAACTGTGCAACTTCCTCTCTTCGCAAGCCAGGAGTACGCCGACGCATTCCTGTTAAAATTCCTACTTGCGATGGTAAAATTTTTGCTCTGCGCGTTTTTAAAAAATCAGATAGTTCTTTATAGCGATGTTTCTCATTATTCAAAATTGTCATCAATCCTATCTATTATAATTTATACCAGTATAATTACACTCCTATTACTATTATAAAACTTGTATTATTATTCTAGTAAGACTTGTAAAGTAAACAAAATAAGGATAATGGAGGACATCTCATGAAAATACAATCACTAAAACTAGTTTATTTTTCACCTACGGGGACAACAAAAGCGATTATTCAAGGTATTGCGCGCGGAATCAATCAAAGCGCTGTGGAGCTAATAGATATTACCAAACCAAATGCGAGAAAACAACAACTACAAACGTCGGAAAATGAATTACTTGTTGTTGCAGTGCCAGTCTATATGGGAAGAGTGCCAGCACTGCTAATGGAATGGCTGCTTAGGATTAAAGCACATAATACGCCTACTGTATGTATTGTCGTTTATGGTAATCGTGTGTATGACGATGCACTACTTGAGCTTAAAGATACTTTAATAACATGTGGATGTCTCCCGATCACCTGTGCAGCATATATTGGGGAACACTCCTTTTCTAGTTCCGAGACGCCAACAGCTGAAGGTCGTCCTGATGCAAGTGACTTACATCACGCCGAATTATTGGGGCGTAAAATAAATGAAAAATTGCTATCGATTTCATCTGTCGATCACATTTCTGATATAAATATACCTGGCAACTATCCCTATGGAGGAGTTACAGAGCTATGGAATGTTGATTTTATAGCAGTTAGTAATGATTGTGCGCAATGCGGAATTTGTGCAGAAGTGTGTCCTGTTGGTGCTATCGCTTCAGAAAATAGTAATTTGATTGATAATGAAAAATGTATCACATGTTGTGCCTGCATCAAGAACTGTCCCCAAAACGCCAGAACGATGAAAACCGGCCTGGTCAAAGATGCTGCAATACGACTAAATACACTGTATCAAGAGCGAAAGGAGCCGGTATTCTTTTTATAATCAGTAAACAGCGAAGAACCCGCAACAAGCTTATAATAGAAATTTATCAAAGCCCTTCTGCCTCTTATATGGCGGAAAGGCTTTGCTTCGCTACAGCCTTTCAATCCGATCATGCTTAACCAACTCTACTAATTTATTAAGCGCATCAGGAAAATCCACTTTTAGGTTTGGCATACTCATATTAAAAGCTTTTCCTCTACTTATTATATTTCAAAAAATCTTCATATAGAAATCAGAAGTAATTATTATGTGTATTCTCATGAGAAGAATTAAATCCTTCTGTCAAACTAAAATCTATATCGAATCTAATGAACTTTCTTGCCAAATTAAAATCGGGGGTTTAGCTGGTGGAGGCGAAAAAATTCTTCCTATAATCAC
>Ga0316604_10001855_pt1 | contig 17426 bp, 15 predicted proteins | sample OWC_soil_day20_C_FD_207650 | JGI IMG/M metagenome (GOLD analysis project Ga0316604, IMG submission 207650) | Wetland soil microbial communities from Old Woman Creek delta, Ohio, United States - OWC_soil_day20_CT | ecosystem: Environmental > Terrestrial > Soil > Wetlands | place: USA: Ohio... | reverse complement strand
GCATGTCGCAAGCGACATACAACCGCACATCTGGCTTTTTTGATGCATTACTTACATTGTTCAGTTTTCAGGGAACGTTTGTCACGGACGTACCATGGACGGTACGCTTTGTCCGGGACCTTGTTGTGCCGTCCATACTTGTGCGACAACAACTTTTGTATATTATCACATCATATTTGATGTGTCAATATACAATTTTTTGTAGTTTTTGTCGTTGCTTGGCGCAATCGACTTTATATATATTAACACGCACATTACTACGTGTCAATATTCTATTTTGTCTTTTGGTTGCCCCTTTACCTATTCAAAAAACGACTTCCTTATAATATCACGATGATAGTATTATGTCAACAGTATATTTTCAAAAAAAAACATCGTATAAACGATGTTTAGCAATAGCATTCTATATATTCTTCTGATAACATATCCAGTTTCAGGCGCATTTCGCTGATTGTCCCTGCGGTGAAATTAAATTCCTGCAAGTCGGCACTATGAAGCAGCGATGAAAGCTTATCGATCTGCTCTAATAATTGAAGCTTTTTCATTTGTAATACTACACTCTCCCTTAATTTTTAAACTGCAATACCTATACTACCAACTCTAGCTATATTTGTAAATAGCTTTAAATAATCACGGAAGAGTAAGTTTATTCTAATAAATCAGTTAAATTAATTACTCTATGAAAACTTTCTTACTGCTGAACCATTTAGATAGTTACAGTGCTTACCTTGCCAGGTGTCCCGTACCCGTAGTTGTTCTTCAATTGCCTCCCGAATCTTCCACCAGCCAGTCTGCCAATTTGTAAAAAGCGTATTTGTTGCCGGTGCGCGGCCAATAAGACGTTGAATAACAATATCTGGATGAAGATACTCCAGAAATGAAACCACTCTCTCAACATATTCTTCTTTACTTATCAAGGTAATTTCACCCTGCTGATACCACTTAGCCATCACAGTATTTTTTACAATATACAACGCATGCAGCTTGACCTGTTCAATGCCTAATGCCGAAACAATTTTTGCACTTTCTATTGTATCTGTCATATCGTCCCAGGGGAGATTGAGGATAAGATGTGCACATACATCCATCGACCAACGTTTAATGCTGAGTGCAGCATCAATAAACTCGGCAAGGGTATGACCGCGGTTTATCTTAATCAAGCTGTGGTAGTTAACGGTTTGTAACCCCAGTTCGATACTAATATCAACGCCGCGCTCTTCCCTGATAGTTGCCAGCATCTCTAAATAACTGTCATTAATACAATCAGGCCTGGTTGCTATTGCAATCGCAACAATATCATCCTGACAAGCTTCCAGAACATGCCGTTTTAGTTCCTCTACCGGTAAATAGGTATTGCTAAAGTTTTGAAAATAAGGTATGAATTTTTTTGCTTTATACTTAGGGGCAATATGAGCTATGTTAGCAGTCAATTGATCACTGACGGTTAGCGATGCTGGCAGATTTTCGTAGCCAGCGCCAATTTCACCGCAAAAAACACATCCCTGCTGTCCGCATTGTCCGTCGCGGTTGGGACAGGTTACTGGTAGACTCACAGGAAGTTTGTACACTTTTTCGCCATACCTTTGGTGTAGGTAGGCAGAGTATGTATTATATCTAGTTCCAGAAATCATCATAATTAATCACCTGATAAGACGTTTTTGTATTCTGATAAGAAAAAAGTACGGCTACCTCGCGTTTGTCCAAACCTTCAGTACCTTGCAAATATGCCGGAATATCCACGTTAAACACTTCTATATGATAAATTTTCTTAATCTCTCGCCAGGTAGTAAATGTAAAGTTAGGCAAATACCTGCGGACACGGTCATTATCCCGCCAAAAGGCCGTCTTATTCTCGGCCCATATGTCGTTGGCGGCTTGATTAACCTGGTTCCAAGGTAAAAATTCAGGACGAACGGCACCGTGTTCGCTCATAAGGGCATCAAATTTCAAAAGTTCATGATGTTCATGCATACCATGCGGAAAAAAGGCAGTGCCAAATTCAGCTATATATTTATACAAGTTCTTAGTACTATGGGCAACAAGCTGATAATCATGTTGCTCCCAATAATCGGCCAATTTGCTATAGAAAGCAAATGCACCACCACCAGCTAGCGCAATAAGCCAGGGCACGCTATATTGAAAGCGTCCGCTATTATATACCTGTTCAAATACCTCTTCCAAAATTTTGAGGTGCCTGATTGTAGCATAGTCCATATATTTGTTTGCCAATATTTCATAAGGTGCAGTCTCCATGAATACATAATCATGGTTGGCAGCACTCTCTCTTATGCCTGAGCCTTTAAGCAGTTTGAGGAAGCCGATCTGCAGCATATCAGGCTGGAGGCGATAAACATCATCAAATGATTTGGCAAATAGCGCACCATTTTCATAAGGCAAACCAACAATTAAATCCAGATGCAAATGAATATTGCCGTAATCCCTGACTTGACTGACATAATTCACGATTTGTGGCCAGTTGTTGTGCCGTTTGCTGGCAGTCAGTGTTTGCTCATTGGTGGATTGAATACCTATCTCAAACTGAAACCGCCCTGGTGGCACCTGCCGCAAAAAATTTACTACTTCCTGATCCCAAATATCAGCGGCAATTTCAAAATGAAAATTGGTCCGGCATGTTTGCTCTGCTAAAAACTTTAATATAGGAAAGTAATGTTCTTTACGGGCATTGAAAGTACGGTCAACAAATTTAACCTGCTTTACATCATGCTCAATAAAGAATTGCAGATCATGCATTACCCTCTCCAAACTTAGAAACCGCACACCGACAGTAGCACTTGACAAACAGTACTGGCAGGCAAAGGGGCAACCGCGTGTGCTTTCATAATATAATATTTTATCTTTAAGGGTTCCCACATCCTCGTGCGTATAAGGAAAGGGAATGTCATCAAGCTGGGCAACCTGTTGGGGCTGACTCATAACTAGTTCTCCCTTGTTCCGACATGCCACCCCTGGAATATTCGTCATAGTCTGCCCGTCAGCCAGCATTGTCAGCAAAGCTTCCAAGCTTTGCTCGCCTTCCCCTAACACGATATAGTCCACTGCCGCATGCTCTGTCAATATGTCTTCAGGCTGATATGATACCTCCGGCCCCCCCAGGACAACGATTGCCTTGGGCTGCACTTTTTTAATGAGTGCAGCAAGCTGCAGAGTTGCTTCTATATTCCAAATATAACAGGCTAAACCAATTACAGTAGCCTGACAGGTATAAAGGTCACTCAATATCTCAAGCAAACCATTGTTCACCGTATATTCACGAATAGCTACCGTACGTCCCTGCGCTTTACAAAAAGACGCTAAATAGCGTAGCGCCAAGGATGAATGAATGTATTTGGCATTCAACGTTGACAGTACAACTTTCACAAACATTCTCCCCCTCCATAATCTCCCTGCAAGTATAGTAGTTTCGGACTATCTTGTCAAATATTCTTAGCTTGTCCAGGCAGCTAATCACCATTAAAACCTGCTCTGCATAAACTAAAATAAGATAAACAGCTAACCATTACCTAAAAGCCCACCGATACTACATGAGGATGGTGAATACGATGCGGATTATGATTGATGGGCGTTATCTGCCTGGCAGCGCCCGCGTCAACCGTGATTTATTAATAACACTCCGCAATATAGCCAAAGCTTTACAATTCGGAATCCGCTATGATGCGCAACGAGAACTAGTTATGATAAACTCTAAAGATCCCTCGATACCGCCGCTGCCAAGCAACAATGATGCAGATGAACGAACTGAGGATGAAAATGCCCGTCTTGCCGGCAAAGTCATTTGTCTAGACCCAGGTCATGGCGGCAGCGATCCAGGGGCAATCGGTCCAACTGGCACTATGGAAAAAGATAATACCTTAGCTATTGCCTTGCTGCTTAAGGAAAAGCTTGAAAAAAGCGGGGCTACCGTCATCATGACCAGAGACTCTGATACCGAGGTAGCTTCCGCAGAGGCAACCGACCAGGAAGAACTTAGTGCACGCGTTGAGGCCGCCAACCAAGCAGAGGCAGATTTATTTATTAGTATCCATAATGATGCCTTTACCAGTAATACGGCAACAGGCACTACTACCTTCCACTATGGCAACAAAGATTCCTTAAAACTTGCTAGTCTTATACAACAAAGCCTAGTAGAACGTCTAGATACTAAAAACAGGGGAGCCCGTTTTGCGAGTTTTTATGTGTTACGTTACACCGATATGCCATCAATACTTATCGAAGTCGCCTTTATTTCCAATATAGTAGAAGAAATGCTATTATCCAGCGTAGATGGCCGGGATAATGCGGCCGAAAGCATTTGTACCGGTATATTAAAATATTTCAAAGTTTAAAAAATAAGACATATATACCAGAAAATATCACCATACTATGCTAATATATACTATATATTCTTGCAAAAGGAAGTGGTTTTATGTCAGAAGCATCTACAGCTTTACCCGCCCGTGATCAAATACAGGCTAAGTATAAATGGCAAGTAGAAGATATTTATGCCAGCGAAGAGTTGTGGCAAACTGATTTCACCAACATCAAAAAAGATCTACCTAAAATAGTTGAATACAAAGAAACGTTATCCCAGTCAGCCTCTCGCCTTGCAGCCTGTCTAACGCTGCGAGACGAGATTAGCATTGTGGCTGATAAATTATTCGCCTATGCCCGCCTTCACCGGGATGAAAATACCGCCAATGCGAAATACCAGGCTCTTGTCGGTAAAATTGAAGGGCTGCTTGCCGAATTAGGCACAGCCACTTCTTTTATTGAACCGGAAATCCTTGCTATGCCTGATACTGTGCTAGCCGCTTTCCGCCTGGAACAAGCACTGGCCGACTACAGCTTTTACTTTGACAACCTCATTCGTCAAAAACAACATGTTTTATCACCAAATGAAGAAGAGATTTTATCCCGGTCAACCGAAGCTACTCAGGCAGCAGAAAACATCTTTAACATGTTGGCCCATGCTGATATGACATTTCCTGACATCACTGACGAAGATGGTAAAGTCATCACGTTGAGTGAAGGGCGTTACCGCTCCTTAATTATGTCAGCTGATCGCCAGGTTCGTAAAAATGCTTTCACAGGCTTATTTGCCTCTTACAATAGTTTACGTAACAGCTTTGCTGCCACCTTAACAGGCAATGTAAAGAAAAATATATTTTATGCCCGCACCCGCAAATATGCTTCGACCATAGAATCCGCTTTATCTGATGGCAACATCCCGCTAAGCGTCTATACCAATCTGCTTACTACTGTCAATAACAATTTAGGGCCGCTACACCGCTATATTGCCCTTAAGAAAAAGGTACTAAGGCTGGATACTATCCATATGTATGACCTATATACCCCGTTAGCACAAGCAGTAAAATTCAACATAACCTACCCCGAAAGCCTAAAATTGGTTCGGGACGGTTTGTCACCACTTGGCCCTGAATATACAACACTCTTAAATAAAGGTCTGACCTCTGGCTGGATTGATGTCTACGAAAATAAAGGTAAGCAAACAGGTGCCTATAGCTGGGGCGTGTATGGTGTTCATCCATTTGTACTTTTAAACTATAATGATCGCCTGGAAGATGTCAGCACCCTGGCACATGAGATGGGGCACGCCATCCATAGCTATTACAGTCAGGCCACTCAACCATATGCCACCTCCCAATATACCATCTTTACCGCCGAAGTAGCTTCCACTACCAACGAAATTCTACTGAACGACTTTCTTTTAAAAACAACAACCGACAGGCAGAAGAAACTATACTTAATTAACCAATACCTCGAAATGGTGCGAGCCACAGTTTACCGGCAAACCATGTTTGCCGAGTTTGAAAAGGGTATCTATGACAAGTCCGAAGCAGGGGAAACTCTCACAGCTGACTTACTTGATGAAATTTGGCATACACTCAATGCCAAGTACTATGGCCCCGAAATGGTGGTTGACGCTGAAATCGATGTTGAATGGGCCAGAATCCCTCATTTCTACATGGACTTTTACGTGTACCAATATGTTACCGGTTATGCAGCAGCCACTACCTTGGCCGAAAAGATGTTACAGGAGGGCGCCAGTGCCCAGCAACGCTATATCGGCTTTTTGAAAAGCGGCGGTGCCGATTATCCCCTTACTATACTCAAAAATGCAGGTGTCGATATGTCCACATCACAGCCTGTTGAGCTCACCCTTGCCAAGTTTTCAACAATGCTTGACGAGTTGGAATTATTATTATCCAAGTCTTGACAATTGCATATAGGCGGGTTATATTGAATATGACAATATAATTGCTCTCGATGGCTAGCAACTTCGTGTCTTGACCAACCGACTAGCAATTGTTTGTGTCAAACACATATTACGGAGGTTGGTTAAAACATGGAATTTCAAGACAAAGAGCTTTCCTGTAAAGAATGCGGCGCAACTTTTACTTTCACTGCATCTGAACAAGCTTTTTATGCTGAGAAAGGCTTCCAAAATGATCCTTCCCGTTGCCCGGATTGCCGTGCAGCCAGAAAACGTCAAAATGGTGGTCGCATAGGTGCCAACTCTCGTCCCCAACGCGAAATGTTTGATGCTACTTGCAGTGCTTGTGGCGCTAAAACCCAGGTTCCTTTCCGTCCTACTGTCGGAAAACCTGTGTATTGCCGCGATTGCTTCCAAGCCAACAGATAATTTAGTAATGCTTACCTAACAGGCCAGATTAATTCTGGCCTGTTTTTTGTTTGTAATAAATTCGTCTTCTCTGCAAAAACTACTACTAAACTATTTGTTCAACGAGGCTGCTATACTATGACAATCATCAAACCAATGCTAGCCAAAACTGGCCCTTTGCCTTCCTCCCAAACTGAATATAGCTTTGAAATTAAATGGGATGGTATCAGAGTTCTCTTTTACCTCGAAAAAAACAGTTTTACGCTTCTGAGCCGCAATCTTAAAGATATTACCCCTCAGTACCCAGAACTTGCGGCGTTGGCGACGGCAGTAGCCAACGATCATACTGAATTAATTCTGGATGGAGAAATTGTGGCTTTTGATACTGACGGACGCCCCTCTTTTTCCCTGCTACAACACCGGCTGGGGTTAAAAAAGGCTATGGTTATGACGGAAATGCTAAAGAAGGTTCCGGTAAACTATATCATCTTTGACCTCTTGTCTCTCGATCATTCCCCACTGTTGGAAAAATCGTATACTCAGCGGCGAGCTATATTAGAAAACCTAACTCTCAGCGGCCCTCACTGGCAAACCCCCGCTTACAAAACAGGCGATGGAGAAGCTATTCTAGCAGCCAGCCGTAAGCTAGGCTTAGAAGGTATTATTGCCAAACGCTTAGACAGCTCTTACCAAGCAGGTAAACGCACCGGAGCCTGGATCAAAATCAAAAATCAACGCCGCCAAGAACTAGTTATTGGCGGCTGGATACCCGGCCAAGGTGCACGTCAAGGACAAATCGGCGCACTCCTGCTCGGTTATTATGATAGTACACCTCAGTCAGCTAAGGCCTGCGGTATACCTCAGCACTTATTATATGCAGGTAAAGTTGGTACCGGTTTTACCAAGGCTACACTAGCAGTACTCGCTAAGTTGCTGGCGCCACTACGAAGAGAAACTAATCCCTTTTCTCACCAACCAACCACTAAAAACGCACGATTTGTCGAACCACTGTTGGTAGGTGAATTCGAATTTACCGAATGGACCCCTAATCATACCCTCCGTCATCCAGCCTTTAAAGGGTTAAGAGACGACAAAGATCCACGCCAAGTTATCCGTGAAGACTAAGCCGTAGGAGGTAATGCCTATGCCCCGCCCAATGTGGAGCGGCTCAATCAGTTTCGGTCTTGTCAACATTCCGGTCAAACTATATAACGCTGTCAAAAAGAAATCCATCCACTTTAATCAACTGCGCAAATCAGATGGTTGCCGCATTCGCCTAAAGAAAGTTTGCCCGTCTGACGGCGCAGAAGTACCTGCTGACAACATTGTTAAAGGCTATGAAATCTCGCCTGAGCAGTATGTAATTGTCACCAGCGAAGAACTTGAGGCCATTCAACCCCAAAATGCCCGCACAATTGCTATTGAAGATTTTGTTAAGCTGGAGCAGATTGACCCGCTATACTACAACAGCTGCTATTATCTCGCTCCAGATAAGGGAGCAGGTAAAGCCTATTTCTTACTGCTGGCAGCTATGCAAAATACCGGGAAAGTCGCCATCGCCCGGGTAGTTATGCGCAATAAAGAATATCTTACTGCCATCCGTCCCACGGGAAAAGCGCTGGCGCTTTCAACTATGCACTTTGCTGACGAGGTCATTGCCGCAACTGAGTTAGAAGAACTGCCAACAGAGGTGGCAGAACCTAACAAGAAAGAGCTGGCCATGGCCGAGCAGTTGATCGAATCCCTCGCTACTGGCTTCGAACCTGACAAGTACCATGATCAATATTATCAGCAGGTTATGGATATGCTCGAGAAAAAAGCGGAAGGACAAACAGTCATTAGCCAGCCAGAAGTCAAGGAAGGCGGCAAAGTAATTGACTTGATGGCAGCTCTTGAAGCCAGCATCTCGGCCATAAAAGGCCAAAATGACAGCAGCAAAGCTAAAAAACAAGGTATCGCTGAAAAAGCATCGACAACCGCAAAAAGGAAAAAAGCCAGTGCCCAGTGACAGCAAACTCAAAACAACCCTTGAAGTAGCGGGACGTAAACTGAAAGTCAGCAACCTTGCTAAAGTATTTTATTCCGTTACAGGCTTTACTAAAGGCGAAATGCTCAACTACTACATCCGCATTGCGCCGCTCATCCTCCCCCACCTCGCCAACAGACCTCTGACCATGAAACGATACCCCAACGGTGCACAAGGCAAGTTTTTCTACCAAAAAGAATGTCCAGCCCCTCATCCTGATTGGGTCAAGACCATTCCCATCTGGAGCAACAGTAATAATCGCACGATCAACTTTTGTAACGCCACTGATTTACCGACCTTAGTATGGGCGGCCAACTTGGCAGCGCTTGAACTGCATACCTCCCTGTCCGTAACCCCCAAAGTAAACCAACCTTCTTTATTAGTCTTTGATCTCGACCCAGGTCTGCCGGCTACTATTGTGGAATGCGCCCAAGTTGGCCTGCTTTTAAAAGATTATTTTGATAAGCATGGGCTGCAGAGTTTCCCCAAAACCTCAGGCTCCAAAGGTCTACAAATATATATACCCCTCAATACACCAGTAAGCTATGACCTGACAAAAAGCTTTGCCCGAATACTTGCCACCCGTTTTCAGGAAAAATACCCTAACCTGATTGTTGCCAATATGAAGAAAGTACTGCGTACAGGCAAAGTCTTTATCGATTGGAGTCAAAATGATAAACACAAAACCACCGTTTGTGTCTATTCACTCCGTGCCAGGGAGCGCCCCACTATTTCTACCCCCGTAACCTGGAACGAAGTTCTTGATGTTCTTAAACAAAAAAATCCCAATTTGCTGAACTTCGAAGCCACCCAGGTATTAGATCGAACTGACAAACTAGGCGATTTATTTGCCCCAGTGCTTACTCTCAAACAAAAACTGCCAGTTATCCAGTGATACATAAAGAAAGAGAAAAACCGCCGTTCCCTGTGTGTAAACGGCGGTCTTTGGATTAACCTTTAGGCCCGGCAGCAATAATTTTATTGGAAACGTTGGGGGCAAAGCTGCTGAAGTTTTTAATAAACAACCGGGCAAGTTCCTGGGCTTTTCGTTCGTAGGCAACTTTATCATTCCAAGTATTATGCGGCATGAGCATTTCAGGCGGTACCCCTGGGCAGCTTGCTGGAACATAAACATTGAAAATCGGATCCAGTTGGTAAGCTACCTCTGACAACCGCCCTTCAATAGCCGCTGTCACCATAGCTCTGGTATGGGATAGCTTCATACGGCTGCCAACACCATAAGGACCACCTGACCAACCTGTATTAATTAAGAATACATTGGTTTGATGACGTCTGAGTTTTTCTCCCAAAAGTTCCGCATATTTGTGGGCTGATAGCGGCAAAAAAGGTGCGCCAAAACAGGTAGAAAAAGTGGCCTGAGGTTCGGTAATACCGCGTTCGGTACCAGCAAGCTTACTGGTGTAACCTGATAAGAAATGATACATGGCCTGTTCCGTATTGAGTTTGGCAATAGGCGGCAACACACCAAAAGCATCGGCTGTTAAAAATATCATTGTTTGTGGATGCCCCGTCATGCCAGGAATCAAAGCATTCGGGATATAGTCTACAGGATAGGCGACTCTGGTATTTTCCGTGATTGAGCCGTCAGCGAAATCAGGTAGACGGGTTGCCGAATCAATAACCACATTCTCTAATACGGCACCAAACCGGATGGCTTCCCAAATCTGCGGTTCAGACTCATAGGTAAGACCAATACACTTGGCATAACAACCACCCTCAATATTGAAAATGCCCTTATCATTCCAGCCATGCTCATCATCGCCAATCAATTGACGGGCCGGATCGGCCGATAAGGTAGTTTTTCCTGTGCCGCTTAGCCCAAAGAATAAAGCTGTATCCCCGCTAACGCCAACATTAGCTGAGCAGTGCATTGATAAAATATTTTGTTCCGGCAAAATATAGTTCATAACGGTAAAGATTGATTTTTTCATTTCACCAGCATAATGAGTACCGCCAATAAGTATCAATCGCTTGGCAAAATTAAGAACAATAAAGGCTTCAGAGGCGGTACCATCAACAGCGGGATCAGCCTTGAAACCTGGAAGGCAAATCACTTGATAATCGAAATCCGCTTCTAATTGTATTATTTCCGGGCAAATAAACAATTGATGCACAAATAGATTCTGCCAGGCATATTCATTGATAAACTGCACACGAATACGATTTTCAGGATCAGCGCCCGCAAAACCGTTAAAAATAAAAATTTCACGGTTTTGGATATATGCCTGCATCTTACCATAGAGCTGATCAAAATTATTCATTGTAAGTGGCTTAGTTTCACCCCACGCAATCTTGTCATGCACGTCTGGCGAGTTAACAATAAACTTGTCATTAGGTGAGCGGCCTGTGTATTTACCAGTAGTAACCTGCAACGCTCCACTCGTGGTCAGTTGCCCCTCTTTCCTCCGAATGGCGGCTTCTACCAACTGTGCAGGACTTAAATCATGATATACATTCCCACTCATTTCCTCGCCTCCCTCTATACTATATTAAATTATTTTATATTCAATGCTGTTTTTACCACCATAGGCATATCTTGTTTACCACATATAGTCGTATGACGAACAGCCTTGTGTTCAAGCTCAGTAAGTGCGGACGGCACTGGTCTATCTATAATTTGGGACAGCTGTTTTAAAACTGCAAACTCAGACTTATCTTTAACACATTCAGCTCCGACTAACGCGTTTAGCACAGTTTGATTAAATTTAAACGGACTAGCAGTAGAGACAATAATATTCAAAGAAGTATCGCCGGTCTGTTGGCGATAGGTTTCGGCAACCTGCCAAGCCACTGCTGTATGCGGGTCAAGCGCATAGCCAAACTCCTTATGTACCCGGCCAATAGTAGCTGCTGTTTGAACATCATCGACCCAACCTGCCGGAAACACCTCTTTAATAGCAGCTAAGTACTCATCACCAATGCGATATTCCCCGGTGGTATTAAGTTCTTCCATCCACTGGTTAATTTGCTTGGAATCCTGCTTGGTAATTTGGTACAACAACCGTTCCAAATTACTTGAAATCAAAATATCCATCGAAGGTGAATATGTTTTATAGAATTGCCGATTACGACTATACACACCGGTTGTAAGGAAATCAGTCAATACATTATTACTATTTGAGGCACAAATCAGCTTGTTGATGGGCAATCCCATCAGCTTAGCATAATAGCCTGCCAAAATATTACCAAAATTTCCTGTAGGAACTACAAAATTGACTTTATCGCCTTGCGTTATCTGCTGATTCCGCACCAAGTCAGCATAGGCGCTGAAATAATACACGATTTGCGGCACTAACCGGCCCCAGTTAATAGAATTAGCTGATGATAACTTAAACCCGCCATTGGCAAGTTCGGCGTTAAAAGCGTTGTCACTAAAAATACGTTTTACACCTGTCTGGGCATCATCAAAGTTGCCTTTTACAGCAAATACTTTGAGATTTCCACCTTCCTGCGTAACCATCTGCAGGCGTTGAATCTGACTTACCCCGTCTTCCGGGTAAAAAACCATTACTTGGGTTTGCTCCACATCCTTAAACCCTTCCAGAGCAGCTTTACCCGTATCCCCAGAGGTAGCAACAAGAATAACAATTTGGGCCTGCTCGCCGATTTTCTTGAGCGCACAGGACAGCAGTCTGGGTAATAATTGGAGTGCCATATCTTTAAACGCGCTGGTCGGTCCGTGCCATAATTCTAATGCAAATATCCTATCGCTAACCTTGACAACAGGTGCCACTGCCGGGCTGCTAAACTTACTGCCGCCATAAGCGCCAGCTACACAGCTTTTTAATTCGTCCTCTGTATAATCAGTCAAAAATAATTGCAATATAGCAGCTGCCCGCTCCTGATAGCTAAGCGATTGTAACCTTACTATAAATGGCTCATCTACGAACGGAATAGCTTCCGGTACAAACAAGCCACCGTCAGGGGCTATCCCTTGCGCAATGGCCTGAGCCGCCGTCAAATGATCAACCTGGCCGCGTGTACTAAGATACATACAAAGTTTCCTCCCAATAAAAGTAATATTTATAATTATTCTTCAGCATTAACAATATGCTTCCCTGTTACAGTCCCGCCATTATAACAAACAAACATGTCAGCTGCAAAATCAAGTACATTATTCAATTCTGCGGCACTGACACTTTCATCGGCGTAAACAACAGCTAACAGCTTACGCGTTGTTAAAGTAACTGCCGTTCGCCGTGAATCTGCGGTAGGATTACCAAATACCCCAAGACTGTCTGTTAAAAATGGTTTATCATCAGTGGAAACGTTCTTGCCGGCTATGCTAGTATAATGCCCCTCTGTTGCCAGACTGTAACTACAATCGCCTACAATCTGCTCTAAATCATAGAGCCCAAAGGGCAATAAAAATTTGATGGAACAATAGTTGTTGACATCTACCGCGCTATTTACATAATACAAGTTTTTTTTCTGCAATACACGCCTCACTAACGCTTCTGATGCGGGTCGATAACGTGACGGATCAAAGTGCAGTTTTTTGTACATATTTCGCACTGCCAAAATCCGGGGAAGCTTTGGCAGTACATCCATATTATATGCTTGACCGACTGCTATTTGCAGCCTGTCAAATTCCTGGCTCAAGGCTGGCGGCGTACCCTTGACAATAACATCATTAATAGTCAAATATCCCAAGCGGCAATTAGGTACGACCTGGCTAATACTTTCTTGAATCGTAATTTTCATAATAAAAACAAACTCCTCCTGGATAGTAGCTCTTAATTTTTACTACCGCGAGTAATTGAACAAACCTGAGCATTTACAGCCTGCACCAAATGTTCAGGTGAAAGGATAATCTGACAGCCTCGTATACCAGCACTAACAGCAATTACTTGCCACTTTGCTGCACTTTTATCTAAAAAAACTGGGTAACGCTTTTTAGGTCCCAGCGGTGAAACGCCGCCGCGAATATACCCAGTAAGCGGCTGAACCTCTTTTAGCGATACCATTTCTACTTTCTTGTTGCCGCTGGCGGCTGCCAAAAATTTAAGATCAAGTTCGGCATCTCCAGGAATACAGGCCATAATAATTCCAGTTTTATCGCCTCTCAATACCAAGGTTTTAAAAATCTGATCATCCGGCATCCCCACTTTTTCTGCTACATTTTTTGCACTCAAATCAGTTTCATCAACCTCATATTCGCGCAATTCATAGACAAATTGAAGACCATCCAATATTCGAGCAGCATTTGTTTTCATAGCACTATACGTTCTCCTCTAGTTATCTAACTCTATAATCATACTATACTATTAACAAGCATTCTATATATTTTTTCACAGTATATTATTGATTCCTCTATTTGTCAATAAAGTGAGATTTGCTTCGGGCGGAGGTTTACCCAGCTGAAGTTTAGACGAACTTATCCAGATAAAAAGATAGAGCGCGGTAAGCCGCGCCCGTATCCGCTAATCAAGATTCATATATTTTACTTTTACATTAGGAATTTGCTGCAATTCTTGTTCTAACTGCTTTACTGGCACCTCCTCACCACATAACTGTAGTAAAATAATGCCACTGTTGGTACAAGAACTTACAGCCGCATCATGAAGCCCTAACCGCACCCGAATATGGCAACCATAGTTTGTAAGTACATCCTGAACCTTTACCGCTGTTTCCACACGATTGTCTTGAATGATAGCCATAATTATCGAGCAATCAGCCATTTTTACAACACCTCCTATTATATTATTTATATACATTTTATCATAAATTATCATAATTCCTTCTTAAATATGCTATAAAGAGAAATTTTCCAACATAGCTCCTTCATATACTTGAAGGATTTTGCCAAATTATGTTGAATAACACTATTGCACTCCTATTATAGTACGCTAATTCTTATACCGTGAGGTTTTAATGAGCGATACAGCCGAAAACCGTAAAATAATCCAGCAGCCCTTTGAGTACCTTGTCCCCGGAATGCAGTTGGCCCGCGATGTCTGCTCCACCGAAGGGAAAGTGTTAGTTAGTGCAAACAGTATTCTTACTCAATGCACAATTCAAAAATTAAGCAATTGGCAAATACCCAATGTTTTCGTCTATACTGAGGTAACCACTCTCAACCCCCTTCTTGACCCGAAGTTGCAAAAATTTCTTAATACCTATAACCAATCGGTTTCCGTTGTCCAACAGGCTTTTGCCGATATCAGATCTACCCAGGAAATTCCTTTAGACGCCTTTACTGCCACTGCTGATGGACTTGCTGCCGGTGTCGTCGAAGTAGGCAACGTGATTGATCGCTTATACAATCTACCGCCTTGTGATGACTATACTATATACCATAGCGTCAATGTTAGTGCCATCTCTGCCCTTATTGCCACTTGGCTCAACTATCCGCCAGATTCCGTTAATGCCGTCTCTTTAGCCGGATTATTGCATGATGTTGGCAAATCCCGCTTACCTTTGAATCTACTACATAGACCCAACCGACTTCCGCCAGACTCGTATGAACACTATATGAAACATGTTGCTCTCGGATATCATCTGGTAAGTAACATTTCTGCGATTTCACCCAGTATTACTGCTGCTGTTTTCCAGCATCATGAACGGCGGGATGGCGGTGGCTACCCTGGCGGTATCACTGACTACTACATCCATCCCTATGCCAAGATTGTGGCTGTGGCGGATTTATATGATGAAGGGATGACCATCAACTGCGAGAATCCACAATCAAAGCTAAGTCCCTATGATAGCCTGCAGAAACTGCGCGATGAGGCTTATCGGCTAGACCCCAAAATCTGCATAACCTTTACTGATAATATGACGAATTTTTTATCAGGCAACCGGGTAATACTCACAGACGGACGCCAGGGCCGCGTGGTCTATATAAACAAGTATCAGCCTGCCCGCTCGATGATTCAATTGGAAAATGGGATGGTCCTTGATCTATCCGAACAGAATGAAGTTACTATTCATTATATTGCGCGTTAGACCAAACCGCCTTCTTGGGCGGTTTACTAATAATTATAAGTCTATCTGTTTAACATAGTTATAAATAATATAATCATCGTAGTAACTTTTAGAAGGACAAGTGCAGTCGGGCAGCGAAAAAAAATACTACATGTCATATGTACGATAGAGGTGAATAGTTTTTGCTCAAAATTGCTTTAGGCCAGATGGAGGTTATTCCCGGTAGACCAGATTTAAATACCGATAAAATGCTGATCATGATTCAGGATGCCTGTAACCAACAGGCTGACATGATTATTTTCCCCGAAATGGCCATCCCGGGTTATTTATTAGGTGATACCTGGGAACAATCGTCTTTTCTACAGGATTGCGAAGATTTTGGCCGTCAGATAATTGATGCATCTCAAAATATCTGCATCATTTTCGGTAATGTTGCTGTACAATGGGACAAACATGGCGATGATGGCCGGGTGCGCAAACATAATGCCTGTTTTGTGGCTCAGCATGGCCAACTCGTCGCCACCCGCATCAAAACGCTGCACCCCAATTACCGTGAATTTGATGACACCAGGCACTTTTTTAGTCTGCGTAAACTGGCCCTGGAATGCAAGCAGGATATTGAAACCCTGCTGATACCCGCGAAAGTTACTATCAGGAATAAAGAATATAGTCTGGGCTGTATTATTTGCGAGGATGGCTGGAATGATGATTATGACGTTGATCCTATTGCCGCCCTTCAGGCCAATGGCCCCCTTGATTTAATAATCAATATCTCTAGCTCACCCTTTACTCTGGGTAAAAACAATAAACGTAACCGGGTATTTTCCAAACAAGCCCAGGTAACTGGCGTACCACTTATCTATGTAAACACTGTTGGCCTCCAAAACAATGGTAAAACAGTATACACCTTTGACGGTTTCAGTACCGTATATAATCGCATGGGTGAAATTATTGCCTACTGCCAGCCCTTTACAGAAACTCTGGATTACCTTGAACTTGCTATTAACGCGACTGGTCGAGACCTGCCGTCAATCAACATACCTAATGATTTTACCATTGACAGCTTATATCAGGCTGTCAATTATGGGATCAGAAAATTCTTACAGTCAATTGGTATGACCAAGGTTGTCATAGGCCTATCAGGCGGCATAGATTCAGCAGTAAATGCCTCACTATTTGCCCGTATTTTAAACCCGGAAAACATTCTGCTGGTCAATATGCCTAGTAAATTCAACTCCAAAACAACCAAGGATTTAGCCGCCCAGCTGGCAAAAAATCTTGGCTGCTTATACACAGTAATGCCTATTGAAGAATCAGTCGAATATACTGCCTCCCAAATCAGTGGTACACCAGTCACCAACCTGGCCGATGGTCGACAATTTAACTTTTTGGTATCTTCCTTTGTCCTGGAAAACATTCAGGCCAGAGATCGTTCTGCCCGCTTATTGGCAGGCATCGCAGCCGCTTTTGGCGGCGGTTTCACCTGCAACGCCAACAAGACTGAGCTTTCAGTCGGCTACTCTACCCTCTATGGCGATCAGTCCGGATTTATAGCCGCACTGGCTGACCTATGGAAACATCAGGTCTATCAATTGGCTAACTATTTAAATACCCATGTCTATGAACGGGAAGTGATTCCCCAGGCAATCATTGATTTAGTGCCAAGTGCTGAGCTTTCTTTTGAGCAATCGGTTGACCAAGGCAAAGGAGATCCCATCATCTATCCCTATCATGACTATTTGTTCCGCTCTTTTATGGAATATTGGAACCGCGCTACGCCGGAAGATATTTTAGATTGGTATAGCCAAGGCC